>Ga0256836_1000014_pt1 | contig 152500 bp, 148 predicted proteins | sample 4561380metaG_FD_185974 | JGI IMG/M metagenome (GOLD analysis project Ga0256836, IMG submission 185974) | Hydrothermal vent microbial communities from Guaymas Basin, Mexico - 4561-380 | ecosystem: Environmental > Aquatic > Marine > Hydrothermal vents | place: Mexico: Guaymas Basin | collected...
TTATGCCCGGTGATAACGTAACTTTTGAGGTCGAGCTTTTAAAGCCCGTAGCTATTGAGGAAGGGCTTAGGTTTGCTATCCGTGAGGGTGGAAGGACTGTTGGTGCCGGCGTTGTTACGGAAATTCTTGACTAAAGATTTCGCCCTCCTTCGGGAGGGCTTCAAAATAACCGGTAAGAGGAGTTAAACATGGCGAAAAAAGGACCCCGTGAGATAATACAGCTTGCCTGCACTGAGTGTAAGAGGAGGAACTACTCGACAACAAAGAACAAGAGGAATACTCCCGATAGGCTTGAACTCAGGAAGTACTGTCCCTGGTGCAACAAGCACACCTTGCACAGGGAGGTTAAATAGTTTATATTTCCTCCTGCAGGTAGGCCAGTAGCCCAATTGGTAGGGCTCCGGACTCCAAATCCGGCGGTTGGGGGTTCGAGTCCCTCCTGGCCTGCCATATTTATCTTTCCCTTCTTTTGTTAAAATCCCGAAAAGCAAAATTTGGAGTTAACTTATGTCTCCATTTCAATTTTTAAAAGAAGTTAAAGAAGAGCTTGACAGGGTACACTGGCCGCAAAGGGATGAAGTTGTGGCTGATACTCTTGCTGTTATTCTGTTCACGGGTTCCGTTGCGCTTTACTTCTGGATTATCGATATGGTGCTGACGAGGATACTCGAAGCAATACTGATGTAAGTAAAAATAAGGGGAGTTTCTATGAACGAGAAGAAATGGTATTCCCTCCACGTCCAGTCGGGATTCGAGCCGAGGGTAAAAGCTAATATACTCAAGGCATTAAGGGAAACCGGGCAGGTTGAGAAGGTAGAGGAGATTTTTATCCCGGCTGTTGAGAAAGTTGTTTTCAAGGCCCTTGGTAAGGAAAAGGGGGAACTTCCTCTCCGCGGAGAACCCAGAATTTTTGAAGTTGAGGGAGAGGAGGGGAAAAAGGTTGTTTTCAGGATAGAAGACGGTAAGGTTTTTGTCGAAAGCTGTGAATGTGAAAGGAAAAAGTGTGAACCTGAGGGCCCGATAGAGAAGATCGGTCAGAGGATAAGGTGTCCAGAAAACAGGGTTGAAGCGAAGATTGAGCTGAAGGACAGGCTTTATCCGGGTTACATATTCATAAAAGCTGACCTTGATAAAGACCTTCAGAGTACGATAAGGAGAGTTCCGAGGGTTCTCGGTTTCGTTAGCGCCGGAGGAAGGCCTGTGGTCGTTCCCGAGTCCGAGGTAACGGCAATTAAGGAAAGGCTGAAGAAGGGTGTTCCAAAAGTCAGGAAATTGAAGTTTGACATCGGGGATAAGGTAAAGATAAAGGAAGGTCCCTTCATCGGCTTTGAAGGTACTATTTCGGAGATTGACCCTGAGCACGGAAAGATTATAGTTCTGGTTAACATATTTGACAGGCAGACTCCGGTAGAGCTGGAGTTTGATCAGATAGAGAAAATCAGTTGATGTTGAACGGAGGAAGTTATGGCAAAGAAAGTTGTGGCCGAAGTGAAGTTGCAGTTGCCGGCCGGAGAGGCGACTCCTGCACCGCCGGTAGGACCGGCACTCGGTCAGCACGGCGTAAACATAATGGAGTTTGTTAAGGCCTTTAACGCAGCCACGGCTGACAAGAAGGGACTGGTTATCCCTGTGGTCATTACAATTTACGCTGACAGATCCTTCGACTTCGTTCTCAAAACTCCTCCCGCTTCAGTCCTCATTAAGAAAGCAGCGGGAATAGAAAAGGGTGCCCACCAGCCCAAGAAAGAGTGGGTGGGACAGATTACCAAAGAACAGCTCAGGCAGATTGCAGAACAGAAGATGCAGGATCTAAACTGCTACGACATTGAGGCGGCTATGAGGATCATAGCCGGAACGGCAGAGAACATGGGAGTCAAAATAGTTGACTAAAAATTCAACCACCGAGACGGTGGGAGGCAAAAAGCCGACAGGAGGTAAAGATGCCCAAACACGGAAAGAAGTACAGGGACGCTGCAAAGCTCGTTGACAGGCACAAGCTCTACCCCCTCAAGGAGGCCGTTTCCCTCGTTAAGAAAATGGCCGAGATTACAAAAAGGAACTTTGACCAGACCGTAGAGATGGCGGTCAGGCTCAACGTCGATCCCAAGTATCAGGATCAGATGGTGAGGGGTAGCGTTGTTCTTCCCCACGGCCTCGGAAAGGAAAGGGTTGTTGCCGTGATTGCACAGGGGGAGAAGCTTAACGAAGCAAAGGAAGCAGGAGCCGACTACGTTGGGGGAGATGACCTTATCCAGAAAATTCAGCAGGGCTGGATGGACTTTGACGTTCTTATTGCAACTCCCGACATGATGGGCAAGGTCGGGAGGCTCGGTAGGATCCTCGGTCCCCGCGGGCTTATGCCGAACCCCAAGACCGGAACTGTCACTTTTGATGTTGCAAAGGCCGTGAAGGAAGCAAAGAGCGGGAAAGTTGATTTTAAGGTAGAAAAAGCGGGAATTGTTCACGCTCCGATCGGAAAGGTTTCCTTTGATGAGGAGAAGCTCTACGAAAACGCCGTTGCCCTGTTAAAGGCCATACTTGCTGCAAAGCCGTCCGGAGCCAAGGGACAGTATGTCAGGAGCATTGCAGTTTCTGCAACGATGGATCCCGGAGTAAAGGTTGACGTTTTTGACGCTGTTAATGCTGCCCAGAGTGCCGAGTAAGGGGTTGACAACGCCGAGCAAATTCATAGAATAAGCGCTGCTAACTTGGGTCGGTTGAAGAGGGTAGGTGCATAGAGCTTAAATGCCCGATGGGGCAGCCTACTGAGACCGGAGGAGTTAACATCCCCCCATTACTATGCCCTCCCTCTTCGCCCCCTAAACCTACCAGGAGGTAGCTCCGTTGAAGACCAGAAAGCATAAAGAACAAATAGCCAAGGAGCTTAAAGAAAAGTTTGAAAAGGCTCCCCTGGTTATTTTGACCAATTTCCAGGGGATGACTGTTGCGGAAATGAACGCTCTCAGGAGAAAGCTGAGAGAAGCCGGAGCGGAGTATAAGGTTGTAAAGAATACCCTTATGAGGTACGCCTATCCGGGAACTCCCGTTGAGCAGATTAAGGATGCTTTTGTGGGTCCTACCGGAATTGTGTTTGCCTTTGAGGACATCGTTGCTGCGGCAAAGGCCCTTAAGGAGTTTATGGAAGGAGATGGTAAGGAGGAGCCAAAACTTAAGTTCAAAGCGGCGGTTGTTGAGGGTAAAGTTGCTGACTACAACATGATAAAGCAACTGGCGACCCTTCCGAGCAGGGAGGAGCTTCTCGGACAGCTCGCCTTTACCCTCAAGTACCCTGTCAATGCGGTTGCCTGGTCGCTTGATAACCTCTTTACGAAGCTTGTTACCGTTCTCGAGAACATCAAGGCCGAAAAGGAGAGTGCTGCTTAGAAACCAATAAACATAGAGCAAGGAGGAAGCAGAAATGGCAGAAATCACAAAGGAACAGATCATCGAAGCTATTAAGAACATGACCGTTCTTGAGCTCGTTGACCTCATTAATGCAATCAAAGAAGAGTTCGGTGTTTCCGACATGCCTGTCGTTGCTGCCGGAGCTGTTGCTGCTCCCGGAGCTGCCGGTGGTGCTGCGGCTGCCGAGGAGAAGACGGAGTTTGATGTTATCCTTAAGTCTGCAGGTGCCAAGAAGATCAACGTTATTAAGGTTGTGAGGGAAATTACAGGCCTCGGACTCAAGGAAGCTAAAGCTCTCGTTGACAACGCTCCCAGCCCGGTTAAGGAAGGCGTTTCTAAGGAAGAAGCCGAGGAAATCAAGAAGAAGCTCGAGGAAGCCGGAGCGGAAGTAGAAATTAAGTAACCCTTGCAGGGAATCGGAATTCGAGCTATATTTTACCAGTCGGGAGACTGCCTACGGGGTAGTCTCCCTTCTGCTATTTAAACACAAAACTCCTTATGAGGAAGAGGTCAAGAATGGGAAAAATCCAAAAAACAGCTCCTTCCGCAATTTCAGAAAAAGTTACAACCCTTCCGAGAAAAAGCTTTGCAAAAAGAGAAGAGAAGTACCCTGTACCTGACCTTTTGAAGTTTCCCTTTGAATCCTACGAACGCTTCCTCCAGCTCAACAAAGCTCCTCATGAGAGGGAAAACGTCGGGCTTGAGTCGGCCTTTAGACAGGCATTTCCGATCGTTGACGAGGAGTTGGGGGTTGAGATTCACTACAAAGGTTACGAGATAGGCGATTGGTACTGTAAGTGCGGAAGGTTCCAGGGGCTTGGAGGCAAAGGGGTTGTATGTCCCAAGTGCGGTATGGAAGTCGTTTTCAGACCCAAGTACACGCCCGATGAGTGCAAGGAGAGGGGAATAGATTACAGCGCTCCCTTGAGAGTTCTCTTTGAGCTTCACGTCTGGCAGAAAGATCCGAAAACGGGAGAGAAGATCGCTCCCATTATTAAAGAAAACAAGATGTACTTCGGCGAAATTCCCCTCATGACCGACAGGGCGACGTTCATCATTAACGGAACGGAAAAGGTCGTAGTAAGTCAGCTCCACAGGTCTCCGGGCCTCTTCTTCAAAAATGAAATCTCTAAAACGACGCAGGTTGCAAGGATTATTGATATAGCAAGTGTTATTCCCGCAATGGGCTCGTGGCTGGAGTTTGAGGTTCCCTATAACGATATCCTCTACGCAAAGATTGATAGGAAGAGGAGGTTCCTCGGAACTTACCTCTTGAGGGCTTTCGGCCTCAGAACTGATGAAGAGATATTAGATGTCTTCTACGGTGATGATATCGAGGAGCTTAAGGTAGAGAACGGGGAGGTCATTAATGCGGAGACCGGAGAGGTTAAGTCTCCGGAAGAACTTAACAGCTACTATCTCGTTTCTGACGTGATAGATCCTGAAACCGGGGAAGTTATTCAGGAGGCTTATGAGGAACTTTCTACAAGTTCCAGGAAGCTTCCCGAGGGAGCTACATTTAAGGCCGTAAATGCAAAGAAAGCCGCTTGCGGTGCTGTCATTATCAATACGCTGAGGAAAGAAAGAAGAGATAGGGTAAGGGAAAAAATAGAAGATCCCTTAGTTGCTGCTTACGTAGAGATATTCAGGAAGGTAAGGCCGGGTGATACTGCAACCGTTGAGGGGGCAAAGAGGCTCTTTGAGTCTATGTTCTTCAGCACTAAGAACTACGACCTTTCAAGGGTCGGAAGGGCAAAGGTTAACGAAAAGATTTACCCGAAAGAGAAGCTGTCAAAGCTTACAAAAGAAGACCTTAAGGCAATAGAGTGGCTTCCTCCTTTGAGGGTTTCTGAGGATATTTACAACGAAGAGGGAGATATCGTCGTAACGAAGGGCACCCTTATTACTCCGGAAGTGGCTCTAAAGCTTGCGGCTACTTCCCTTGAAGAAATCCCGGTAGAGCCGGACTATGATGATGCGGGAAGGATTCTTCACAAAGCCGATATCGTTGGAGCAGTAAAGGCTTTAATAGATGTTCACTTCGGCAGGAGACCTTATGACGACATCGACCACCTCGGGAATAGAAGAGTAAGGGGCGTAGGAGAGCTTGCAGAGATAGCCTTTAAGTCCGGGCTCTTTAAGCTCGAGAAGGCAGTAAAGGAGAAGCTTGCTACTGTTGATATAGATTCCGTTATGCCTCAAGACCTGATAAATCCGAGAACTGCGACAAACCCACTGAAAGAGTTCTTTACCCTTACATCCCTCTGTCAGTTTATGGATCAGACAAATCCCCTTGCTGAGACAACCCACAAGAGAAGGCTTTCCGCTCTGGGTCCCGGCGGACTTACAAGGGAGAGGGCAGGATTTGAGGTCAGGGACGTTCACCCCTCCCACTACGGAAGGATATGTCCGATAGAAACTCCGGAAGGACAGAACATCGGTCTCATTAACTCCCTCACGACTTACGGAAGAATAAACTGGCTTGGGTTCCTTGAGACTCCTTACAGGAAAGTCGTTAACGGCAAAGTTACCGACGAGATTGTTTACATGACGGCTGATGAGGAGGAGAACTACGTAATTGCCCAGGCGAACGCTCCCGTTGATGAGAACGGGTACATAGCTGCCGACACGGTAATGGCCCGCCACAAGGCGGAGTTCAAGCTTGTGAAGAGGGAAGAAGTTCAGTTTATGGACGTATCTCCCAAGCAGGTCTTTTCGGTTTCTTCTTCCCTCATCCCGTTCCTCGAGCACGACGACGCCAACAGGGCCCTCATGGGTTCAAACATGCAGCGTCAGGCCGTTCCTCTCATTAAGACCGAGGCTCCGCTGGTCGGAACGGGAATGGAGAAGGAGGTTGCTCTCTACAGCCGTTCTGCCGTTGTAGCAAAGAGATCAGGGATTGTTGAGAGCGTAACGGCCGACAAGATAATAATCAGGGTTGACCAGGAAGAGCTTGAGGAAGGCGGTCTATCCGTTGATACCGGTTTTGACGTTTACGAGCTTAAAAAGTTCCAGAAGTCCAACCAGAAAACCTGCATAAACCAAAGGCCGATAGTTAAGAAAGGGCAGAGGGTCAAGAAAGGGCAGATCATTGCCGATGGTCCTTCCATGGAAAACGGAGAGCTTGCCCTCGGTAAGAACGTCCTGGTGGCCTTCATGCCTTGGAGAGGTTACAACTTCGAGGACGCTATCCTCGTTAGCGAGAGGCTTCTGAAGGATGATGTCTATACATCTATCCACATTCAAGAGTTTGAATGTGAGGCTGTTGAGACGAAGCTCGGTAAGGAGGAGATAACCCGCGATATTCCGAACGTTTCCGAAGCAGCTCTCAGGAACCTTGACGAATCGGGAATCGTAAGGATAGGAACTTACGTTAAGCCCGGTGACATCCTTGTAGGTAAGGTTACTCCAAAGGGAGAGCAAGTCCTTACTCCCGAGGAGAAGCTCCTGCAGGCAATATTCGGTGAAAAGGCCAAGGGAGTTAAGGATTCCTCCCTCAGGGTTCCCCACGGAGTTGAGGGCGTTGTTATCGACGTGAAGATACTCTCGAGGAAAGGAGAGAAGAAAGATCCCAGAACTCAACTTATTGAAGCTGAAGAAAAGGCAAAGCTTGAAAGGGAAAAGCAGGAGGAGATTAACCTAATTAAGAAGGATAGGGACAGGAAGGCCGCGGAGCTTATCCTCGGAAAGAGGGTAAAGGAAGACGTTTACGACGCAGCGGGTAACCTTATCCTTTCGGCGGGAGAGGAGATAACCGAGGATAAGGTTGAGCAGGTTGTCTTCTTTGCCCTGAGGAAACCATCGATAATCGACGACGATAAGGTTGCAGAAGAGCTTAAGAGGATAAGGCTGAGGGCCGTCGACAAGATTGCCCTTATCGAGAACATTTATGAGGAGAAGAAAGCGGCCATTGAGATGGGCCATGACCTTCCCGCAGGGGTTAACAAGAAGGTTAAGGTTTACATAGCGACCAAGAGAAAGCTTACCGTCGGTGACAAGATGTCGGGTCGCCACGGTAACAAGGGCGTTATTTCGCAGATCAGGCCTGTTGAGGATATGCCGTTCTTGGAGGATGGAACTCCAATTGACATAGTCCTCAACCCTCTCGGTGTTCCGTCCCGTATGAACGTAGGTCAGATACTGGAGGTTCACCTCGGACTTGCGGCCAAAGAACTCGGTAAGAAAATAGAAAAGCTACTTAAAGTGGGACTCGACAAGGTAAGGGAGGAAATAAAGGCAATCTACAATGACGAGAGGATAAGCAAGCTTATAGACTCTCTCTCCGACGATGAGCTGAGGGAAGTTGCCAAAAAGCTTTCAAATGGAATAAGGTTCGAGTCTCCGATATTCAACGGTGCAAAGGAGGAGGAGATTAAAGAACTCCTCCGCCGTGCAGGACTTCCAGAAACAGGGCAGCTTACCGTCTACGACGGACTTACGGGAGAGCCTTTCGACCAGGACGTTACCGTCGGTTACATGTACATGCTGAAGCTCATTCACCTTGCCGATGACAAGATTCACGCCCGTTCAACAGGTCCTTACTCTCTCATCACCCAGCAGCCTCTGGGCGGAAAGGCACAATTCGGCGGACAGAGGTTCGGTGAAATGGAGGTTTGGGCCCTTGAAGCCTACGGTGCTGCTTACACGCTCCAGGAAATGCTTACCGTTAAGTCCGACGACGTTGAGGGCCGTTCAAGGGTTTATGAGGCAATAGTTAAAGGCAAATACTCCTTCGAACCGGGGCTTCCCGAGTCCTTCAACGTCCTGGTGAGGGAGCTGAAATCTCTTGCCCTTGACGTCAGGTTCATAAAGGAACTTGAGGAATAATACTCCGGGGGCTTTGCCCCCTTCTATTAAATCCTAATCGGGAGGAACCGTAGTGAGTAAGAAAGAGATTGTCTTTTCTGAAGAACCGAAAACCTTTGACTTTGACGCGATAGAGATCGGACTGGCTTCTCCCGAGCAGATTCGTCAGTGGTCGTACGGAGAGGTCAAACTTCCCGAGACGCTTAACTATAGAACTCTTAAACCGGAGAAGGACGGTCTTTTCTGCGCCAGGATTTTCGGTCCTATAAGGGACTGGGAGTGCCTCTGCGGTAAGTACAGGGGTTCAAAATACGCAGGGGTGATATGCGACAGGTGTGGTGTTGAGGTTACTCTTTCCAAGGAAAGGAGGAAGAGGTTTGGTCACATTGAGCTTGCTGCTCCCTGTACCCACATCTGGTACGTCAAGTCGGTTCCCAGCAAGATAGGTGCCCTCCTCGGCCTTTCTGTCAGGGAGGTCGAAAGGGTCGTTTACTTTGAAAGCTACATTGTTCTCGATCCGGGAGATGAGGAAGAAACCGGACTTGAGAAGTTCCAGCTCCTTACGGAGGAGGAATACAGAGAAAAGGTAGAGGAGCTGGGAGAGGATGCTTTTGAGGTAGGGATAGGTGCAGACGGTATAAAGAAAGCCCTCCAGCTTGTTGACCTTGAAGAGCTTGCAGAGGAGCTTCGTGAAGAGATAAGAATGTATTCCGGAGAGATTTCCTCCATAAACGCTGACCTTCAGAAGAAGCTTCCCAACGTCTTTAAAGCGGCGGTTGAGACTCTCTCCTACTACACGGGGCTTTCCGAAGACACAATAATCAGTATAGTTAAGAACGTGAGCGTGGTAGTCACGGATCCCGGAGACTCGGGACTGGAGAAAGGACAGATTCTCGATTACCAATCTTATAAGGAGCTTAAGGAAAAGTTTACGATAGAAGCTGAAAGGGGTGGAAAAGCTCTCGACTGGTATGTTGACTTTCTCGTTGAGCAGGGGAAGATACAGAGCAAGGAGCTTGTAAAAGAAGAAATAAGAAGGGCTACGAGGAAGGACACCACCGAGGCTAAGCTGAAAAAGCTTGTAAGAAGGTTGAAGATCGTTGAATCCTTCCTCAACTCAAACAACAAGCCGGAATGGATGGTTCTTGAAGTTTTACCCGTACTTCCTCCCGAACTTCGCCCCCTTGTTCCCCTGGAGGGAGGAAGGTTTGCGACTTCTGACCTTAACGACCTTTACAGGCGTGTAATAAACAGGAATAACAGGCTTAAAAGGCTTCTGGAGCTTGATGCCCCCGAGATTATCGTCAGGAACGAGAAGAGAATGCTTCAGGAGGCCGTTGATACCCTCATAGATAACGGAAGAAGAGGGAGACCCGTTAAGTCCTCTAAGGGTCATCCTCTCAAGTCCCTCTCTGACGTTCTCAGGGGTAAGCAGGGAAGATTCAGGCAGAACCTTCTCGGTAAGAGGGTTGACTACTCCGGTCGTGCCGTTATCGTCGTCGGTCCTGAGTTAAAGATGCACCAGTGCGGGCTTCCGAAGATAATGGCACTCGAGCTTTTCAAGCCCTTCATCTACAGGAGGCTTGAGGAGAAAGGCTACGCCAATACGATAAAGCAAGCCAAGAAGATGGTTGAGAGGCAGGATCCCGAAGTCTGGGAGTGCCTCGAGGAAGTTATCAAGGAACATCCTGTTCTCCTCAACAGGGCACCTACACTTCACAGGGTTTCAATTCAGGCCTTTGAGCCTGTTCTCGTTGAGGGTAAGGCTATTCAGCTTCATCCCCTTGTCTGTACCGCCTTTAACGCCGACTTTGACGGCGACCAGATGGCGGTTCACGTTCCCCTTTCCCTTGAAGCTCAGCTTGAAGCCTATACGCTTATGCTTTCTACCCAAAACATTCTTTCCCCCGCCCACGGTAAGCCCCTTGCCGTTCCTTCACAGGACATGATCCTGGGGCTTTACTACATGACCCTTGAGAAACCGGGAGCAAGAGGAGAAGGAAAGGTTTTCTCCTCAATAGATGAAGTTCTGAAAGCCCTTGACCTTGGGGAAATCGACCTCCACGCAAGGATAAAGGTTAAGCTTCCTGCAAACAAGACCGAATCGGGTAAGGAAGAAATCGTTACCACGACGGTTGGTAGGGTTAAGTTCAATACCCTCCTTCCCGAGAATTATCCCTTTGTTAACAAGGTTATGACTAAGAAAGCCGTTGCTGCGCTGATTGCGGATGTTCACAAGAAGCTCGGAAATGAAGTAACCGTTGACATGCTCGACAGGCTTAAGGAGGCCGGATTTGTTCAGGCAGCCCTTGGGGGCCTTTCCATCGGAATAGACGACCTTCACATACCTCCTACAAAGAAGGAACTGATAGAAAAGGCGAAGAAGGAAGTAGCCGAGATAGAAGAGGGTTACAAACAGGGACTTCTCTCTAAGGACGAAAGGTACAACAAGATTGTCGATATCTGGACGAGGGTTACAGAACAGCTGACAAGGGATATGATGGACTACATGAAGAACCACGACCTCAATTCCCGCGGAAGGCTGCCGAACGACGGAACGTTCAATCCCGTATTTATGATGCTATCCTCGGGTGCTAGGGGTAGCCAGACTCAGATCCGCCAGCTTGCCGGTATGAGAGGTCTTATGGCCAAGCCTTCCGGAGAAATTATCGAGACTCCGATTATTTCCAACTTCCGTGAAGGCCTTACGGTTCTTGAATACTTTATCTCCACCCACGGTGCGAGGAAAGGTCTGGCAGATACGGCTCTCAAAACTGCCGACGCCGGATACCTTACAAGGCGTCTTGCCGATGTGGCTCAGGATGTAATCATTACGATGGAAGACTGCGGTTGCGACGACGGAATTGAAGTTTCTGCCCTCATGGAGGCTGGAGAGGTTGTAATTCCGCTATCCAAGAGGATTGCCGGAAGGTATGCCGCAGAGGACGTTGTTGACCCTGTCACCGGAGAAATCCTCGTGAAGAAGGACGAGGAAATAACCGATGAAGTTGCCGAAAGGATAGAGAACCTCGGAATAGATAAGGTCAAGATACGCTCCGTCCTCACCTGCCGCGCTCCCTTCGGAGTTTGCTCTAAGTGTTACGGAAGGGACCTTGCAAGGAGGAGGCCTGTTCAAATCGGTGAAGCTATCGGAATCATCGCTGCCCAGTCGATCGGTGAACCCGGTACTCAGCTGACGATGCGTACCTTCCACATCGGTGGTATTGCGATGAGGGGAGCGGAGGCTTCCGAGTACAGGGCTAAGAACGACGGTATTGTCAGGATATTCGATACCAACACGATTACCGATAAGGAAGGCAGAGTAATCGTTATCAACAGGGCAGGAAAGATAGCCGTAGTTGATGAAAAGACGGGCAAGCACCTTGAGCGCTACGACATACCTTACGCCGCCGTTTTAAGGGTTAAGGATGGAGATAAAGTTCAGAAAGGACAGATACTTGCCGAGTGGGATCCCCACGCTATTCCCATCCTTGCGCTGAGGAAAGGAAGGGTAAGGTACAAGGACATAATCCCCGGCGTAACCATTTCCGAAACCGAGCCGGTTGTCCTTGAGTACAGGACGCTTCCCTACGAGCCGACGATAGAGCTTGTTGACGAAGAGGGTAACGTTATCGACTTCTACCCGCTTCCCGTTGAGGCCAGGATTATGGTCAAGGAAGGAGAAGAGGTAGAGATAGGAACTCAGCTTGCAAGGCTTCCGAGGAAGATTTCCGGTACAAAGGACATTACCGGAGGTCTTCCGAGAGTTGCCGAACTGTTTGAGGCAAGAAGGCCTAAGGACACGGCAATCCTTGCCGAAATAAGCGGTAAGGTTCACGTAGAAACCCAGAAGAACAAGATAATCATCACGATTCTTGATCCCGAAACCGGAGTTAAGAGGGAGTACGAAGTTCCGAAAGGTAAGTACATCTACGTAAGGACGGGTGACTTCGTTAAGGCCGGAGAGCCGCTTACCGACGGACAGCTCAATCCCCACGATATTCTCAACATCTTGGGAGAGAGGGCTGTTGCAAGGTTCCTACTTGATGAGATTCAGTCCGTTTACAGGGCTCAAGGGGTTGACATTAACGACAAGCACTTCGAGGTCATAATTAAGAAGATGCTATCCAAGGTAAGGATTGAGGATTCCGGGGACTCTAACTTCCTCGTTGAAGAGGTTGTTGACAGGGAAGAGTTTGAGAAGGTAAGGGAACAGCTCTTCAAAGAGGGTAAGAGACCTCCGAAGGCAAGGCCTGTCCTTACGGGTATTACTAAAGCGGCGCTCTCTACGGATTCCTTTATCTCTGCTGCTTCCTTCCAGGAAACGACGAGGGTTCTTTCTGAAGCGGCAATTGCCGGTAAGAGGGACTACCTGAGAGGTCTCAAGGAGAACGTAATTATCGGTAGGCTCATTCCTGCCGGAACGGGAAGGAAGGAATACAGGAAAGTTACTTGGGACTACTGTGAGAGTTCGGAAAAATAAAAAATAAAGCCCCGCCAGACGGCGGGGCTTTTACGTTTATACTCCCTCAGGTATAGTAGTTGAGCCGATAAGTTGGATGGCTTTAAGAGTAATTTTTTTATCGCCTATGGTTAAGTTTAAGTCTCCAAATAAAATACCTGATTCAACGAATCTTTTCGTTTTTTCATTTACATAGGGTAGAGTGATTTTCATGTAAGGTTTAAAAGTAAATTCAAATACATGACTGTCGTTTCTTGCAAGGACAATTTCAGTTCCTTCTTCCTCGCTTTCCTCTTCAGGAGTACCAATAAGGGAAAATGCTGAAATTCTATCTGAAAATTCGTAGTAAGTAGGTGTATTTCCTGAGTTGATTAGTTTAAATTCACTTTCTTCAGTTTCTCCGTATGTGGCCTGTATGAAGTTTTCGTAGTGAGAAGCAATTGCGAATTCCGTTGTAGCTGTTCCGTTAAGATTGGTGGAGTTATATGTTTCGACTTTGGTAGTTAAACTAACGAGACTTTTACCGTTAAACGCATAAATGTTCGATCTTGGATATGAATTAAATATGTTTTTATACTTATCGAAGGTTATTCCATTATAGGGGATTCTGCTTCCGTCTTTAGATATGTAAAATTCCCCTATAATTGGAGCACTATCCGTAATTGGAGCACTAGCCATCATTTTCTTCATTGGTACTCTTACTTCTTCGGCCGGCTCAAGATTTTGTAAATAAATTCCGTTCATTCCTTTGGTAGTTAAGTTGCTTAGGTATAAGTATTTATCCATCGTTTCATTCTCATACTGCAAGTATATTACTGGGGCTGTAAGTTCCATAAATGAGAGAGGTTTATTCACTAAAAAGGTGCCATTACCGGAGGAATCTGTAAATTTGCCGCTTCCTGATGTTTCATTGAAGGATTCAAATCTAATCCAGTAGTTCTCTTCTCCTATTTTACCTTTCAAAGTATTACCTATATTTTGGGAGATGAATTCCCGTAATAGGTAAGTTTTAGCTATAAGAGGTTGCATTTGCATATCTTCTACGAAATCTTCCCAGGTCAAGGTGCCATTGGAGTAAAGGTCTTGTAATATTTCGTTTATTTCTGTTTCGTTGTCAATGTCCGATAGATTACAATCGTCGGAGGAAGCACAAATCGTTTCCTTTAGGTCTTCATAGTCACAGTTTGTTATGTCAAGGCCATTTGTGGTGTTTCCGTCGTCATCGCAGTTTCGTAAAACTCCAATAATTAAGCTTGCCTGAGGCCCTGTTTCTGCAATGTTAATGGGGGTTACATCAATCATGTCTGAATTGGCTTTTAGTTTTCCGAGCTTTATTGTCCCATTAGCGATGGCAAATTCCAGTGTTTTTCCGAGAGCGTTTTTGCAAACAAACCTGCCCTCTTGATCTGTCACGGCGCAAAGTTTACCGTTGACGTAGACTTCGATTCCCTTAACCGGTTCATCGTAAAAAACACCTTTAACATCTGTTGTTTTTCCATCAAAGCTTGAGCTTCCTGTGCTTCCACAGGCCGACAAAACCAAAATGGGTAAGGCGAGAACCGCTTTGGAAATTTTCGATTTCATTTTCATGATGCCCTCCTATTATTTGGTTAATAAATCATTATACTTAAAATTAAAGTTAAATTGATGCTTCTGTCGGTTGTTTAGATGCCTGTAATATCAAATTTGCGAAGCCGGGGGGTTAGCCCTAAATTTAACTTCGGCGGTTAGAAGCTGTCTGTGTTCATCGCACTCATACTCTTTAGAGCGGTTCTTCGGAACCGCTCCTTTTTATTTAACCCCAATTTGAGGTCTGCCGTGGAAGAGAAAATCAAGGAAATCGTTGATAGAGTTAAGGAGCTTCTTCTTCCAATTTTGGAGGAAGGGGGCTTTGAACTGGTGGACGTTGAGTTTGTAAGGGAACCGGTCGGCTGGGTTCTCAGGATTTATGCGGACAGGCCCGGAGGAGGCATAACGATATCCGACTGTCAGTGGATAAGCGAGAGGATAGGGACTCTCCTCGACGTTGAAGACCTCATTCCCCATTCCTACAACCTTGAGGTTTCTTCTCCCGGGCTCGACAGACCTTTGAAGAAAAGGGAGGATTTTGAGAGGCACAGGGGAATCGTCGTAAAGATAAAAACCCATAAGGCAATGGACAACCAGAGAAACTTCAAAGGTGAGGTTATCTCCGCCGGCGAGAAGGGAGTTACGATCCACGACGTTTCGAGGAATGCAGATGTGGAGATACCTTACGAGAACATAAAGAGCGCCAGAGTTGATATTGACTCTCTCTTTAACAAGTAAATAAGGAGGAATTAGCTTATGGAAACTCTCGGGAAAACTATTGAGCTTGTGTGCAGGGAGAAAGGCATATCGAAAGATGATGTTATCGAAGCTGTAAAGATGGGCATAATAAATGCCGCCAAAAAGGCGGGCTACAGGGGAAACCTCGTTGTAAAGATTGACGAAGACGGAAAGGACTTCGGCATATATCAGGAAAAGGTTGTTGTTGAGGAAGTTAAGGATCCGGACCACGAAATATCTGTCAGTGAGGCCGAGGAGCTTCTCGGGAGGGAAGTAAAGCCCGGGGAAAAGGTTTTAATAGAGATAAAAACCGATGAACTCGGAAGAATTGCCGCAAAGGTAGCGGCTCAGGTGATTCACGATAAGATAACCGAGGCTGAGAGGAAGGCCCTCTTTGACTACTTCAAGGAAAAGATAGGTGATGTTATTTCCGGAACCGTTAAGGAGATCAGGAGGAACGGGGATATAGTTGTTGACCTCGGGAGGGTTGTCGGAATTCTGCCGAGGGAGGAGCAGATTCCGAAGGAAAGATACAGGATCGGTGACAGGGTCAGGGCTTACATTTATGATGTGGTTTTTGACCTTAAGAGATACAGCAGGAAAAAGCCCTCGAGGCTTGAGGACTACCCGCCTCCCTACGTAATCCTTTCGAGAACTCACCCGAAGTTCTTGAAGAGGCTTATGGAAATTGAAATACCCGAAGTTGCTGAGGGGCTTGTTGAGATAAAGGCTGTTGCAAGAGAACCCGGCGTAAGGGCAAAGGTTGCGGTTGATACAAAAGAGGATTACATAGATCCTGTCGGAGCCTGCATAGGGGTAAAAGGGAGCAGGATTCTTCCGATATCGAGGGAACTTTCCGGAGAGAAAATAGAGATAATACGGTGGTCTGATGATGTTGCGGAGCTTGTAGCCAGGGCTTTATCCCCTGCTAAGGTTATCCAGGCGGAAAGTTACGAGGACGAAAACGGGGAGACAAGGGTAGAGGTTGTTGTCCCGGATGACCAGCTTTCCCTGGCCATAGGGAAGCACGGGGTCAACGCAAGGCTTGCTTCGAAGCTTGTCGGACAAACAGGCCAGGTTGTCGGCATCGACATAATTAAGGAAAGCGACTTCAGGAAGCTGGAAGAGCTTGAGATGGAAGAAGAATGAGAAGGTGCTTTTCCTGTCGTAAGGAAGATGATAACGAGAAGTTTATAAGGTTTGTTGAGTTTGAAGGAAAACCCCTGCCGGATCTGAACAGGAAGCTCCCCGGCAGGGGTTTTAATGTTTGTCCTTCTTATGACTGTATAAAAGTCTTTGTAAAGAAGCGCTACAGGGGAAAGGTAAGTCCCGATGAAGTTTATCGGGACGTGATTTCACGGCTTAAGAAGTACCTGCTTCACCTTCTCTCCCTTTCCCATAAGACGGGGGTAACTGTTGTCGGCCAGGACAGCATAAAGGAGCTTGGAGAGAGAGAAGGGGTTCTTTTCCTGGCTTCAGATTTAAGCTCCAAAACAAAAGAAAGGTTGAAAAGGAAAGGTTTTCTTGTAGTTGAAGACGTATTTACTTCGGAGGAACTGGGAAACGCTTTGAGAAAAGATAGGAGAGCCGGTGCCGTTTTTGTCGAGAAGGCGGGGCTCGGTAGAAAACTCTACGAGCAGGCGGAAAAGTTACTGAAGCTTCTCGGAGATGCCTATGGAAAAGCGTGATCTTCTTTCCTTCGGAAGTGTTGTAATAGACAATGTTTTGGTTGTCAAGAAGTTTGCGGCGGTAAACGAAACCGTGCAGGCGGAAAAGTACCGCTATACCTACGGAGGTGCCGGTGCTAACGTTGCCGTGGCTTCGGCAAGGCTCGGGGCGAGGAGCGGGATATTTGCCGTTTCCGGTCACGACTTTGAGAGAATGAACTACAAGAAGCACTTAGTGGAGCAGGGAGTTGACATCAGGGGAATTATAGAGGCTAAGAAGTTTCCCATGCCGAGGAGTTTCATCATAAGCAAGGAAAACTCTGATGACCAGGTTCTTTATTACTATGAGAATAAGAGGGGCACAGCCAGGCTCCTGTTTGAAAACGTTGAAAAAGCAAGGGAACTGGCTTCCGAGTACGAAATCGTTCACTTTTCGACGGGGCACTTTGAGTTTTATTATCACCTTATAAAGAAGCGCTTGCTGAAAAACGTTCTTAGCTTTGATCCCGGGCAGGAGACCTTTAACTACCCTTACAGGGTTATCAGAATAATTCCCCACGTTCACATGCTTTTTATGAATAACCACGAAGCAAAGAGAATCAAGGAGCTGTTGAAGATAAAGAGCTTGAGGGAACTTAAAGGGCCTAAGCTTGTCTGCGTTTCCCTCGGGGCAAGCGGTTCCCTCGTTATGTTTAGGGGAAACCTTTACAGGATTCCCGCCGTTAAGCCGTCCCGGCTGGTTGATCCGACGGGAGCCGGCGACTCACACAGGGCGGGGTTTCTCGTTGCGCTCCTTAAGGGTTATGATGTAAGGACGGCTGCGAGGATTGCATCTACCGTTGCTTCCTTTACCATTGAGGCAGAGGGGGCGCAGACAAACCTTCCCTCATGGGATAAGGTGATAAGGCGTTACGAGCACTTCTTTAAGGAGAAATTCCCGGAGCCGCGAAGCTCTTGGGAGGAAACGAGAAAACACCTTTTGGAAGGAAACGGCTACTGTGCGGTTTCCTAAATTTCCCGCCGAAGAGGAGGATCGTGGACATACTTGTTAGGGATCTTTACAAACTCCCGGTTGGAGCCGAGTTTTCGGGATACTTTGTAATCGAACACGTTGAGATTAGGAAGCACAGAACGGGAGATCCTTTTCTCAGGCTTGTGCTTTCTGATAGAACAGGAACGTTTCCTGCCCTTTGGTGGAAACCGCCCAAGGATGCGGACCTCGGCATTTTTAAAAAGGGGGACGTTGTTTTCGTTACGGGAACTGTTGAGTACTTTCAAGGGAGCCTTCAGCCGAAACTGAAGGAGATCAGAAAGGCAGATCAGGGGGAGTTCAACCCCGAAAAATTCATATGCCGGAGCAGGTATTCGGTTGATGATCAGTTTACGGTTTTATTGGAAACGATAGAGTCGGTAGAAAACCCTTACCTGAAGACGTTGCTTGAGAGCTTCTTCTATGACGACAGTTTTGTGGACAAGTTCCTGAAGGCACCGGCAGGGAAAACTATTCACCACGCCTGTATAGGCGGGCTCCTTGAGCACACCCTCGGGGTTGTTGAAATTTGTGAAACTGTTGCCAGAAGATTTAAAACCATAGACAGAGATCTTTTGATAACGGCTGCTATACTTCACGATATCGGGAAGGTTTATGAGTATGCCGTTGATATCTCTATTTCGAGGACTGACGAGGGTATACTCCTCGGGCACCTCTACATGAGCTGTGAGATGGTAGCTATGAAAATCTCAGAAATAAAGGGTTTCCCGAGAGATCTTAAGACCAAGCTTCTTCACTGCATTCTCTCCCACCACGGTGAGTACGAGCACGGTTCTCCGAAGAAACCTAAGACACTTGAAGCCGTTGCTCTTGCCTATGCCGATGCCCTTGATTCGAGGGTTAAGGGATTTGAGGAGTTCATAGAGAGGGAGTTGGGAAGCGAGAAGGGATGGACTAAGCGCCACTTTGCTTTTGAAGTTCCGATATTCTTTGACGGTAACTTTAACTACGGAGAGGAGTGATGGAGAAAAGGCTTACCTACAGGGACGCAGGGGTTGATATAGAGGCCGGAGAGAGGCTGGTTGACAGGATAAAGCCTTTTGCAAAGAGAACATTTGATGAGAACGTCCTTGCCGGAATCGGAGGGTTCGGGGCCGGTTATATGCTTCCCAAAGGTTACAAAGAACCCGTTCTCGTCTCCGGTACCGACGGAGTGGGGACGAAGCTCAAGGTTGCTCAGATGGCGAACGTCCACGACACGGTGGGCATTGATCTCGTTGCCATGTGCGTTAACGATATACTCACGGTCGGGGCAAAGCCCCTGTTCTTTCTGGATTACTTCGCTACGGGAAAACTCTCTGTCGACACGGCAGCCGAGGTTATTAAAGGCATTGCAAAGGGATGTGAAATAGCCGGCTGTGCCCTGATAGGGGGAGAGACGGCCGAGATGCCCGACTTCTACACCGAAGGGGAGTACGACCTTGCCGGTTTTGTGGTCGGAATAGTTGAGAAGAGTCGGTACGTTACAGGGGAGCGGATAAGACCTGGAGACGTTATACTGGGACTTGCTTCCTCGGGAATCCACAGCAACGGCTACTCACTTGTAAGAAAGCTTTTCTTCGAAGTTCTCGGCCTTAAAGTTGATGATTTCATAGAAGAGCTTGGAGGAAGAGTCGGAGATATCCTGCTTACCCCCACGAGGATTTACGTCAGGAGTGTTCTTTCTCTCCTTGAGGAAGTTGACGTAAAGGGGATGGCCCATATAACGGGAGGAGGCATACCGGGTAACCTGGTAAGAGTTCTTCCCGATGGGGTAAGTGCCGTTATCAAGAAGGAAAGCTGGGAGATTCCGGCGGTCTTTAAGTTCATAGAAGAGAAGGGAAATGTTCCGGAAGAGGAGATGTTCAGGACCTTCAACATGGGAATAGGTTTTGTTGTTATAGTTTCAGAGGAAGAGAAGGAGAAGGTTATAGAGTTGCTTACTTCGAAAGGTGAAAGGGTGTTTGAAGTAGGAAGAATCGTTGAGGGCAGAAAAGAGGTAATTTTGAAGTGAGAGTTGCTGTTTTAGCGTCCGGAAGGGGGAGTAACTTCGAGGCAATTGCAAGGGCTTTCAGGGAAGGAAAAATAAACGGAGAGGTGGCTGTTCTCATTGTCGATAACAGGAAAGCCGGAGCGATAAAGAGGGCTGAGAGGTTGGGTGTAAACTGGCTCTTTGTTGATCCTTGTTCCTTCCCTTCAAGAGAAGATTACGACAGGAGAGTTGTCTCAATTCTCAAGCACTTGGGTGTTGAGCTTGTTTGCCTTGCAGGTTACATGAAGGTTGTGAGCGGCGTTTTCGTTGAGAGTTTCAGGAACAGGATTCTCAACATTCATCCGTCCCTCCTTCCCGCTTTTCCGGGCCTCAGGCCCCACAAGAAGGCAGTCAGATACGGAGTGAAGGTTTCGGGGGCAACCGTTCACGTTGTTGATGAGGGGGTTGATACAGGTCCCATTGTTATACAGGTAGTTGTTCCCGTCTCGCCGGATGAGACAGAAGAGAGCCTGTCGGAGAAGGTTTTAAAGTGGGAACACAGAATCTACCCTCAGGCGGTAAAGTGGTTTGTAGATGGGAGGGTAAGGATAGAGGGAAGGAAGGTTATTGTTGAGGGAGCAGACTACACGAGGCTTCCGGTAGTTCCGGCCTTAGAGGACTTCTGATGAAGGCGTTCGAGCTTGAAAACGGCTTGAAGGTTCTCTTCAAAGGAGAAGAGGGCCTTGGCATAGTCTCCTGTTCGGTTTTTATGCCGGGAGGTTCCGCCGTTGAGGAAAAGGAGGGCTTATCTCTCCTTGCCTTAAAAACGGGATTCAAGAGAAGTAAATCTATACCGCCGTTGGAGTTTTACAGGACGCAGGAAAGGCTTGGAACTTCCTTTGTTCCTGATGTTTCTTTTGACTTTTCTTCTGTTAGGTTTCAGGGAGTTTCCGAAGGCTTTGATGAGTTTTTAAACCTCTTTTTCGAAACGGTTAGGAATCCCGACTTTTCCGAGGAGAGTTTTGAAGTTGAAAAAAATTCTCTTATGGCGGCGATAAGGTCAAAGAAGGAAAATCCTTTTCTCCTCGCCTATGAGGGGCTTATAAGGAAGACATATAAAGGAACCCCCTACGGGAAGCTTCCTTACGGTACAGAGTCGAGCGTTTCGGAGCTTACTCCCGAAGAGGCCGAAGAGAGGTTTAGAAGGATTGTTTTTCCGAGGGGTGCGGTCTTTTCCTTTTGCGGTAAAGTTAGCTCCATTGATAGGATTGTTGACCTCATTTCCCGACTTGAGACAACTCCGCCGGAGACCTTTTCCGTCTCAAGCCGGATAGAGGCTACTGAGGAGTTTGTTATAGAGAGGAAGGGAGCTTCCCAGAGCTTTCTCCTTATGGCCTTTAACGCCCCTTCGCTGTTTGAAAAGGACTACGTTGCCTACAAACTCTTAAATACCGTTATCGGTGAAGGAGTGGGTTCTCTGCTCTTTCAGGAACTCAGGGAAAAAAGAGGACTGGCGTATGCTACGGGATCCCTCTACCCAACAAGGAAGTTCTCGGGGAGGCTCTTTCTCTACATAGGTACTTCTCCCGAAAAGGAAAAAGAGGCAAGAAACAGTATTATTGAACTGGTGAGGAAGCTCCCCCACTTTATAACTGAAGATTCCGTGAAAAGGGCGAAGGAGTACTTCAGAGGAGGCTACCTCCTTGACCACGAGTCAAGATCGAAAAAGGCTTGGTATTACGGCTTCTGGGAGGTGGTCGAGAAAGGATACGGTTATGAAGAGCGGTTTCTTGAAGAGCTTCTATCAATCCCTGTTGACGGCTTGAAAAAAGTGGCAGAAAGGCTTTCTGTCGAACCGTATCATCTGGCGGTGGTCAAAGATGGGTAAACTTGTCATTGTAAGTGCCTGCCTCGCCGGAATAGACTGCAAGTATAACGGCGGCAACAACAGGTGTGAAGAGGTTGTCGAGCTTCTTAAGGCCGGGAAAGCCGTGCCCCTGTGTCCCGAACAGCTGGGCGGACTCCCTACCCCGAGACCGCCTGCCAAGATAACGGAGGGAGACGGCCGAACCGTCCTTTCGGGAAAGTCGAGGGTCGTTACCGTTGACGGAACTTCCCTTGATGTTACCGATAACTTCCTAAAAGGGGCGAAAGAGGCGCTGAAAGTGGCTTCTCTGCTGAAAGGTAAAATTGCGGCCTGTATATTGAAGGAAAAAAGCCCCTCCTGCGGAGTCAGGAAAATATACAGGTATGAGGTTGATGAACTTAAGGAAGGAATGGGGGTAACTGCTGCCCTTTTAAACTCAAAAGGGTTTAAAATTGTCTCATCGGAAAACAAAGACGAAATAGAGAAACTGCTTAAGGAGATTCTATGAGCAGGCTTCCGAAACTAAAGATCAAACACCTTGAACCCAAGTACCCGATAATTCAGGGAGGAATGGGAGCAAAGGTCTCCCTCCACAGGCTTGCTGCGGCGGTGGCCAACGCCGGCGGAATAGGCGTAATATCGGCTGTTTTGCTTCACGAGAAAGATCGTTCGAAGCCGATGAAGACCACCTGTAAGGGGATACCCGTTGAGGAGGTCGGGCTAAAGCCTTACCATTATGCCCATGAACTTGCAGAAGAGATTAAAAAGGCAAAAGAGCTTGCCCCCAACGGGATAATCGGCGTAAACATAATGTACGCTCTCACTCATTTCTACGAACTGCTTATGACTGCAATAGATGCGGGAGCCGACCTCGTCATCCAAGGGGCGGGATTCGGAAAGGATGTCTTTAAGATATGTAACACCTTTGACATGCCCCTCGTCGAAATAGTGGCAACTCCGAAAGGAGCAAAACTTTCGGAAAGGCTCGGCGCCGCTGCCGTTATAGTGGAGAGCGGGGAAGCAGGCGGACACCTGGGAACGATGGATTCCCTGTGGGACATACTGCCGGGAATTGTAGAGGCGGTGGACATACCGGTAATAGCTGCCGGGGGGATATTTGACGGGAAGGACATGGCAAGGGCCTTTGAGATGGGGGCAAAAGGAGTTCAGATAGCCACCCGCTTTATAGCCACTTATGAGTGTGATGCGGCTCCTGAGTTTAAGGAGTACATAATAAAGGCCAAGCCCGAGGATTCCATCTACATAAAAAGCCCCGTAGGGATGCCGGCCCACGCGGTCAAGAACCCGTTTACGGAAAGACTTGAAAAAGAGGGGAGAATTCCCCACAAGTGTCCGTTTAACTGCCTCAAGACCTGTAGCGGTGAAGACTCCATCTACTGCATAGCCGACGTTCTCTTAAAGTCCGTTTCGGGAGACGTTGAGAGGGGACTGGTTTTTGCAGGAAGCAACGTGGGAAGGGTTGACAGGCTCTACCACGTTGACGAACTGATAGAAGAGCTTGTGAGGGAGTGTGAGGAAGAGCTTGAGAGGAAAAACCTGAATTTCGGGGAGGAAGAATGAAGAGGCTGGTCTTGATAGCTTTTGCCCTTCTGATCGGAGGGTGTGTTCAGCAGAAACAGGTCAGCACGGACGTCCAGCAACTGAAGAACGAAATTGAGGCCCTAAAGGCGAGGGTATCGGGGAACGAGAATAGGCTCGAAAGGATGGAGGAAAGGCTTTCAAGGGTTGAGGATAAAACGGCAAAGAACGAAGCCCGGATTTACGAAGTAAAGAAAGAGGTTGAGGAAGTCAAGCAGACCGTTTCCTCGATTACCGTTCCCGTAACTCCGAAAGTGGAAAAGGAAAAACCCCAGCCGGTAGTGCAGTACGGGGCGAAGGATATTTACAGGGAAGCTTTTAACGCTATGGAAAGCGGTGACTTTGATAAGGCAAAGCAGCTCTTTGAACAGCTTGTTAATCAGTATCCCGAAAGCGACCTTGCCGACAACGCACTTTACTGGATCGGGGAGATCTACTACTCCCACAACGACTACGAAACCGCTGCTGACTACTTCAAACGTGTAATTGACAGCTACCCGACCGGCAACAAGGCAGCAGCCGCGATGTTAAAGCTTGCCCTCTGCTACAAGGGAATGGGAGATGTTGAAAAGGCTAAGGAAACCCTGAGAGAGGTAATAGCCAAGTTTCCCGATTCCAGGGAAGCCCAGATAGCCAAAGTAAAACTGATGGAGCTGGAGAAGTAAAATGGAGATAGATGAAAGGGCGATTAAAGGACTGGCCTGCAGGGGTGCTGACCTCTGGGTAAACCTGGAACTTTCCAAGTGTCGTCCCGACAGCAACTACGAGCAGGTTGTAGAGCTTCTGAAGCAGCGGTTTAAGGCAGAAGACCTGAATCCCCTTCTCCTTACGCTGGGACTTCTTGAGATGGCTCTCATAGAGGATGCCCTTAAGGGTAAGGATTACATGACGGAGGAAGAAAGGGAGAAAGTTATTCATGAAGTTGTAAATGGCCTTGCGGAAAATTTCCCGAGGATTGTTGAGGAGATGGAGAGAATCCTTTCCAGGTTAGAGGTTAAAATAGAGGAGTTCAAGAAGCTTGCCCAGAAGTACAGAACGGGAGGAGAATAAATGTCTAAGAAAGTTAAGCTGGCAATAGTCGGGGTAGGTAACTGCGCAAGTTCCCTTGTTCAGGGAATTTACTACTATAGGAACAAAAGCGAGGATGAAATTGCCGGCCTGATGCACTACGACATCGGAGGCTACAAGCCCTGGGACATAGAGGTCGTTGCAGCCTTCGACATAGATACCAGGAAGGTCGGAAAGGATGTAAGCAAGGCAATCTTCGAAAAGCCCAACTGCACCGCCGTTTTCTGTCCCGATGTCCCCGAAATGGGGGTAGAGGTTCAGATGGGTCCAGTTATGGACGGTTTTGCGGAGCACATGCTTGACTACCCGGAGGATCAGAGATTCGTTCCCGCGGATAGGGAGCCTGTGGATGTTGTTAAGGTGCTGAAGGAAAGCGGTGCAGAGGTTGTTGTTAACTACTTACCTGTCGGTTCTGAGGAAGCGACGAGGTTCTATGCCCAATGCGCTCTTGAGGCCGGGTGTGCGTTTGTTAACTGTATTCCGGTTTTCATAGCCTCAGATAAGGAATGGGCGGAGAAGTTTGAAAAGGCCGGACTTCCGATAGTCGGAGACGACATAAAGTCGCAGGTGGGGGCTACCATAACTCACAGGGTATTGGCAACCCTCATGAGCGACAGGGGAGTGCCCATCGACAGGACTTACCAGCTTAACTTCGGCGGAAATACCGACTTCCTGAATATGCTCGAGAGAAAAAGGCTGAAGACAAAGAAGGTTTCAAAGACCGAAGCCGTACGCTCCCTCATTCCCTATCCGATTGAGGACGATAACATTCACATAGGGCCCAGCGATTATGTTCCCTGGCTCAAGGACAACAAGATAGCCTACATCAGGCTTGAAGGGCGGCTCTTCGGAGACGTTCCGATGTACATTGAACTCAAATTGTCTGTTGAGGACTCCCCGAACAGTGCAGGTTCTGCAATTGATGCAATAAGGTGTGCGAAGCTGGCCATGGACAGGGGAGTTTCAGGACCCCTCTATTCCATTTCTTCCTATACGATGAAGCATCCTCCTGTTCAGTATCCCGACTGGAAGGCCAAGGAGCTTGTAGATAAGTTCATTAAAGGTGAAGTGGAAAGGTAACTATCCGGTGGAGGCAAGCTCCAGCTTGTCTCCGAACCGGAACTCCATCAGCTCTTTTAAGTCCTGAAGCCCTTCCAGTTCCGGATTCCTTTCTGCAAGTTCTTCTGCCTCTTTCCTCGCAAGCTTCAGTATTTCAAAGTCTCTTACGATGTCTGCAACTTTGAAATCTCCGAGCCCCGACTGTCTTGTGCCGAAAATCTCTCCGGGCCCTCTGAATGCGAGGTCGGCTTCGGCTATTTTAAAGCCGTCGGTTGTTGATTCCAGAACTTTTAACCTTCTGATTGCCTCTTCCCCGACTTTCCTACTCGTTACCAAGTAGCAGTAGGACTGCCTGTCTCCTCTTCCGACCCTTCCCCTTAACTGGTGCAGCTGTGCAAGGCCGAACCGCTCCGCGTGTTCGATGACCATAACTGTGGCTTCCGGAACATCAACTCCGACCTCTATCACGGTCGTTGAAACAAGCACCTGGATTTTTCCGGTTTTGAATGCTTCCATAACTTTATCTTTTTCGTCCTGCTTCATCCTCCCGTGAAGGAGTCCTACGGAAAACGGAGAAAGCTTTTCCTTCCAGAATTCGTGCATTTCAACTGCTGCTTTGAGTTCAAGCTTTTCCGATTCTTCTATCAGGGGATAAACGATGTAAATTCTATTCCCGGCAGAAAGCTCTTCTCTGAGTTTACTTACAAGCTTCTCCCTCTCGTCCTCAAAGATCAGCTTGGTCTTTACGGGTTTCCTTCCCGACGGAAGTTCATCTATTACGGAGATGTCCAAGTCTCCGTAAGCCGTCATTGCGAGCGTTCTCGGTATCGGAGTTGCAGTCATTACAAGGACATCGGGAAGCCTCCCCTTCTTCCTCAGCTCTGCTCTCTGTTTCACGCCGAATCTGTGCTGCTCATCTATCACGACCAGTCCCAGGTCTTTAAACTCGACTCCTTCCTGAATTAGCGCGTGAGTTCCGACAACAACGTGGAAGTATCCTTCCTTTATTGCCCTGTATATGGTTTCTTTTTCCTTTTTTGTCATGCTTCCGGTTAGGAGTCCTACCCTTATGCCGTAGGGGGAGAGGAATTCCTTGAATTTCTTGAAGTGTTGGTTTGCCAGTATCTCCGTCGGTGCCATGACTGCCGTTTGGTATCCTCCTTTTGCGGCAAAGAAAGCCGCTCCGGCAGCAACAACGGTTTTTCCGCTTCCGACATCTCCCTGAATCAGCCTGTTCATAGGTTCTTCTTTCTTCATGTCTTCCGCTATCTCTCTGAGCACCCTTTCCTGAGCCGAGGTTAGAGTGAAGGGTAGGCCTTTTTTAAACTCTTCAATCAGGGCATCTTCAACCTTGAAGGCTATTCCTTTTTCTTTCTTTATCTCCTGCTTCTTAAGGGCGATGGCGAGCTGGAACAGGAAAAGTTCGTCAAAGATAACCCTTTTTTGAAAGGGCGTTCTGAAACCTTCAAGTTCCTTTACGTCTTCATCGTGAGGGAAGTGTGCCCTCCAGAAGGCTTCGTTTGCTTCGGGGAAGCCGTAGCGTTTGATAAGTTCTTCCGGCAGGTATTCGGGCATATACGGCAGAGTTGTTTTTAGGACTTTCTGAATTACTTTTCTGACGGCAGACTGTTTTAATCCTTCTGCCGAGTGATAGACGGGAAGAACCGTTCCGAACTTTTCCAGTTTCCTGTTGGGATCGACGATCTCCACTTCTGGGTGAACCATTGAAAAGCTTCCCAATTCTCTCTTAACCGTTCCGTATGCCAGTACTTCCCTGTCCATCTCTTTTGCGGCGCTGAAAAGCTTTCTGTAGAAGCCGAAAACCCTTTCTTGAAGGAAAATCAATCTAATGTATCCGGTTTTATCGTAAAGAAGAACTTTTAAAAGTCTCTTTCCTTTCTTCGGGGTTTTTACTTCGGAAATGGAAACAACCTTTCCCTTTACGAGGCTCTGCCTTCCCGGCCTTAGCCGTGCCATGGGAATAACCGTTGACCTGTCCTCGTAGCGGTAGGGGAAGTAGTAAACGGCATCTATAATCTTTTCTATTCCTAGTTTTTTTAACCTTTTTTTCTCGGCCTTTGTCAGGTTTTTCAGGCTTTCAATAGGTTTAAAAAATGCCCTTATGGGAAGTTTTTTTTCTTTTGTTTTTAGCGACTCTCCCCGGGTAATGATTCTTTCTCCGGTTATTTCCCTTTCAGTTTCTTTCTCTATCTCCTCGGGAAGAAACTTTAGCGTTATAACAGAGTGGATTTTCTTTATAAATTCCTTTTTTTTCTCCTCGGGGAAGTCTTCGTAGAGATCGCAGAGTTCTATAACTTTTTTAGACCACTCTTTCCTCTTTTCATCAAGGTGGGGAAGGAGTTCCGAGAGAAGGGTCTTTATAGTCCTGTGTGGGTCTTTGACCCTGTCAAAATACCTGAAGTTGTCCTGAACCAGCAGATCAAGGAGTTTCTTGAGCCTTGATAGTGTTTTCTTCATGGCGAAATAGGGGAAACGGAATTACCCTTGGGTAAGGGAATTCGTTCTAAAAGTGAAAACATCGCCGGAATGAAGGACAGCATAGAGAATAAAACTAAGAGAACCTTTCACTCCGGACTCTCCTTCTTGAAACGCCAGTTTATTTCCAACTAAAATGTATAACCCCGGCAGCAGATAAGCTACCGGAACACCCGGGATCAGCAGTGCCGGCCTTAAATTCCCAGAACGTCAAACATGGAGTAAAGTCTGGGTTTTTTTCCGACAATCCACCTTGCGGCAACTAAAGCTCCCCTTGCAAAGGTTTCCCTGCTCGTTGCCCTGTGGGTAAGCTCGAGCCTTTCGCCCAGGGCGGCAAAAAAGACAGTGTGATCGCCGACGACATCTCCCATCCTTGCCGCTAAAACGCCGATTTCGTCCGGTTTTCTCTCCCCGGTTATTCCTTTCCTGCCGAAAACGGCGATTTCCTCGAGTTCTTTCCCGAGGTTTTCGGCTACGATTTCTGCAAGTTTCATTGCAGTTCCGGACGGGGCATCTTTCTTGAATCTGTGGTGGATTTCAAAAATCTCTACATCGTAACCTTTGTCCTTCAGTGCTTTTGTTACTTCAGCAACTATCTTAAACAGGATGTTGACTCCGAGACTCATGTTGGGTGAAAATACGATGGGAATGACCTTGGAAGCTTCTTCTATTTTCTTTTTCTCATCCTCGGAAAATCCTGTTGTCCCTATTACCAGAGGGATGCCTAATTCCCTTGCTTCTTCAAGGAGCTTGAGCGTAGCCTGCGGGACGGTGAAGTCGATTACCACGTCCGGCCTTTCGGGAAGCTCCTTTATTGATGAAAAGAACTTTATTCCTTCAGAAAATTCCTTCCCGATAATACCGGAATCTGGCCTTTCTGTAACACCGACCAGCTTCAGGTCTTTTTCATTTATTGTAAGATTTGCTATCAGGCTTCCCATTCTTCCCTTTGCACCGGTAACGGCAACCTTTACCATCTTTCATCCCCTAAAGCTTTTTGCTTTTCTGCTTTATTTCAAACCACTTTACGATGCCGTAAACGATTCCAAGTATGAGGATAAGGGCACCTATTCCGAGCTTAAACTCAATGGGTTTGTCGTGTTCCAGAGAGACAACCAGCGCTTCCCTTATCGTTGCAGCTAGTGCAACGCTGACGAAGGCGCTGACTGCAAGTTCTCCTCCGAGCATAAACTTGATTTCGCTGTTGAGGAGTTCAAGGACTGTCCACAGGATAAGGAGGTCTCCCATTGCCGCAATGAGGCCGTGGGCAAGGTCTCCGTGGAAGAAGTGGGATATATCTATTCCGAACAGAACTATAACGAATAGAGCAAGGAACATAAGGCCGATAAGAATTGCGATGTCCATAAAGACGGCAAACTTCTTGCTGAACGAGATGGCTTTCCTTTCCAGCTTCCCTGCTTCGAGGAACGTTCTCAGCTCGGAGTCGACGTAGTAGGAGACGAGGACGTCCTCGTTTAAAGCCAGTATTTTTCTCAGGGATCTCGTGAGGTCTTCCATTCTCTCGAAGACTTCCTCAAGAACAAATCCCTCGAGTATCTCGGCCCTTTGAGGGTCACATACGACTTCTTGTTCTTTCCTGTACTTTTCAAAGAATTCCTTTGCTTTATCGGAGAAAAACTTTGCAATACGCCTTGTGCAGAAGCGGCTGACGAAGTTCATTGCAACGATTATGTAGTGGGGAGGAATTCCCTCATCTACGTGAACTTTGGCAATCCTCAAGAGGTAGAGGAGGTACTCGGAATCGTACTTTCCCGAAAATAGTTTCTCGTACCACTCCTTTATTGTTTTTTTCAGCCTCTGGAGCTTCTGCTCGGGAATGTACTCCTTTATATCACCGAACTTCATAAGGTTATCGTAGAACGCCTCTGCAAACTCGTCCTTATAGGGGAGGAGTATGTTCCCGAGGAACTGAAGGTTCTTAACATCCTTTTCCCTGATCTCAAAGTAGATGAACAGCTTTTCTAGATCCCTGTAATCAAGGCCGAGGTTCACTGTAGAACTCCCATTTTCTTAAGTATTTCCCTAATTCTCTCTTCCTTTTCCGGAGTCGTCGGACACAGAGGAAGCCTAAACTCCTTCTCCATTTTTCCCATCATAGAGAGGGCGGTCTTTACGGGAATCGGATTGGTATCGATGAAGAGGACTTTGGATAAGGGGTAAAGCTCAAGATGAAGTTCCTGAGCTTTTACAAGGTCACCGCTTTTAAAGGCCTTAAACATTTCGACCATCTTTTCGGGAGCTACGTTTGCTGTAACCGATATAACCCCTTTAGCTCCGACGGCAAGGAGGGGGAAGAAGGTTAGATCATCCCCGGAAAGGACGGAGATTCTTTCCCCGCAGAGGTTTATGATTTCAGTGGCGACGTTGGTGCTTCCTGTTGCTTCCTTTATCGCGACAATATTGTCTATGCGGGACAGCCTCTCAACTGTTTCGGGAAGCATGTTTACTCCGGTTCTGCCGGGAACGTTGTAAAGGACAATCGGAATTGAGACGGCCTCTGCAACGGCTTTGAAGTGGAGGTAAAGTCCTTCCTGGTTTGGCTTGTTGTAGTAAGGGGTTATAAGGAGTGCTCCGTCGGCCTTTACTTCTTCCGCAAACTTGGTAAGCCTTATGGCTTCTGACGTGGAGTTTGAGCCGGTGCCGGCTATGACCTTTACCCTTCCCCTGCACTGCTCTATTGTTAGTGCTATGACCTTCTCGTGTTCTTCGTAGGAAAGCGTTGCACTTTCTCCCGTAGTTCCGCAGGGAACTATTCCGTCAACGCCGTTTTCTATGAGGAACTCGATGTGTTCCTTAAGGGCCTTTTCGTCGACCTTCCCGTTTTTGAAGGGAGTGGGGATAGCAACGTAGATGCCCTCAAACATAGTGCCTCCTTAAAGTCTGGTAAAGGAGAAACCGAGGATTATAATTCTCCTCGTATTTTACCTAATCGGGGGAACTTATATGGAAAGATGGAGAGGTGTTATAGAAGAATTTAGGGAGTTTCTTCCCGTTTCCGACAAGACGCCCGTTGTTACTCTGCTCGAGGGAAACACGCCCCTCATAAAGGCCGATAACTTGGCAGGAGAAATAGCTCCGGGTATAGAACTTTACCTGAAGTTTGAGGGACTTAATCCCACCGGTTCTTTTAAAGACAGAGGAATGACGATGGCCGTATCAAAGGCCGTCGAAGAGGGGGCGAGGGCCGTAATTTGTGCCTCTACGGGAAACACCTCCGCTTCTGCCGCCGCCTACGCTGCAAAGGCAGGGCTTAAGGCCGTTGTGCTTATACCGGAGGGGAAGATAGCCCTGGGGAAGCTCTCTCAGGCCGTGATGTACGGTGCTGAGGTGATTCAGATAAAGGGGAATTTCGACGATGCTCTGGAGATTGTGAGGGAGATCGGGGAGAGCTACCCTATAACGATTGTTAACTCAATAAACCCTTACAGACTTCAGGGGCAGAAGACTGCTGCTTTTGAAATATGCGAACAGCTGGGGGAAGCTCCCGACTACCACTTTATTCCGGTCGGGAACGCCGGGAACATAACAGCCTACTGGATGGGCTACAAGGAGTACTTCGAGGCCGGGAAGGTTAATTCAAAGCCCAGGATGTGTGGATGGCAGGCGGCCGGAGCTGCTCCGATTGTTCTCGGTCATCCGGTGAAGAACCCGGAAACAATTGCTACTGCTATCAGAATAGGAAATCCGGCAAGCTGGAAGGGAGCCGTTAACGCCGCCGAAGAGTCGGGCGGCTTTATAGATATGGTAACCGATGAGGAGATACTGGAGGCCTACAGGCTTGTTGCCAGAACTGAAGGAATATTCTGTGAACCGGCCTCCGCTGCCTCGATTGCTGGGGTTATAAAGGCGGCGAGGGAAAGGAACCTTTTCAGTAAAGGAGACGTGGTTGTTTGCACCCTTACCGGCCACGGTCTTAAAGATCCGGATACGGCGATTTCCATGGGAGTTAAGCCGGTAACGCTTCCTGCCGACAAAGAAGAGATAGTCAAGTTTTTAGGGTTTTGAGAATGAGGTTTACAGAAATACCGAAGGGATTTAAGACTTACCTGCCAGAAGAGGCCGAGAGAAAGGAGTTTATAGAGGAGAAGCTTAAGAAAGTTGCCTCTCTCTGGGGATATGAGCCGATAATACCGCCTGAAATTGAGTTTCTGAAGACCTTTAAAGTTGTCTATAACGGTTTTGAGGAAATTTCCTTTAAGCTTGTTGATAGGGATACCGGGAAGCTCCTTGCCGTGAGGCCTGACTTTACTCCTCAGGTTGCGAGGATTGTTGCTTCTTCCTTTAAAGATGAGGAACCGCCCTTCCGGTTTTACTACTCGGGAAAGGTTTTCAGAGATAGAGAAGGGGAAAGGGAGAGTTGTCAGTTCGGCATAGAGCTTATAGGGGTACCCGACGTAGAGGCCGATGCTGAGGTGATTGCTGTCGTTGCCAATATGCTGAAGGAGCTTGGACTTAAGTCCTTTCAGATAGACATTGGACACTCGGAATTTGTGATCGGTGCCCTGTCGGAGCTTGAGCTTGAAGGAGAAGAGAGCCTCCTTTCCGTGCTCAAGCATAAGGATATCTCCGGACTGGATCTATTCATTGAGGAGAAGGGAATAGAGGGAGAAAGGGCCGAGAAGTTGCGGATTCTCCTTGAACTTTACGGCAGGGAGGAGGTTCTCTCGAGGGCGGAGGAGACGTTTAGTGGAAAGAAGACGAGAAGGGCGATAGCCGAGCTGAGAGAAGTCTTAAAGATCCTCGAGAGCTACGGTTTTGCCGACAGGGTGATATTTGACCTGACGGAAAAGAGAGAGCTTGATTACTATACGGGAATAACTTATGAGGTCTTCCACCCACTCTACGGCTTCTCTCTGGGAAGCGGGGGAAGGTACGACGGCCTGCCGGCAAAGTTCGGTAGGGACGTGCCGGCTACGGGTATTGCCCTTTCTATAGATGCCCTTCAGGAGCTTCTGGAAAAGAAATCACTTTTCAGGAGGATGAAAAGGGATTTCTACATAGTAGACGTTAGAAAGGAGCTTCACAGAGCATACAAGCTTGCAAAGGAGCTGAGGAAAAAAGGATTTACGGCTGCGAGAGACATAGTAAGGAGGGACTGGAGGGAATCTGTAAGGATTGCTTTTGGGAAGGGATTTAAAGTTGTGATTCTTTTGGGGGAGGGAGAGGAGGAAAGTTTCATTTTTACATCCCCTGATAGAAGTTTTAAGGTCAAGGGAACACTTATTGATGAGGCTGTGAAAGCCCTTGAGAGTGGGGTTTAGTATATTTGCGTCGGCAATTTCTCAGGGAGGAAATTAAATGGCAACGCTGGCCGTAGTGGGAACTCAATGGGGAGACGAAGGAAAAGGAAAAATCGTAGATATCCTTTCGGAAAAAGCCGACTGGATAGTTAGGTTTCAGGGAGGAAACAACGCAGGCCACACGGTGGTCGTTGACGGCACTAAGTATATCCTTCATCTCCTGCCTTCCGGAATTCTTCACGACGGTAAGAGGTGCGTTCTCGGGAACGGAATGGTGATAGACCTTGAATCCCTCATAAATGAAATTGAGTTTATAAAAAGGGTCGGAAAGGAGGTAGACGGTCGTCTTTTTGTAAGCGAGAGGGCTCACCTGATACTCCCATACCATAAGGAGCTTGATGCTGCTTCCGAAAGGCTAAAGGGGGACGGTTCAATAGGAACGACTTTGAAGGGAATAGGCCCTGCCTACAGGGATAAGGCCGGAAGAGTAGGAATTAGGATTGCAGACTTGAGGGACGAGAATGCCTTTAAAGAAAAGCTTCGTTGGAACTTGAGGGAAAAAGAGTTGACGTTAAAACACGTCTATAATTACGACGTTTCCTTCAGTTTTGATGAGATATACTCTCAAACAATGAGGAACTACGAAAAGGTTAAGGCTTTTGTCTGCGATACGGTCACGCTCCTCAACAGGGCAGTTGATCGGGGAGATAACGTTCTCTTTGAAGGGGCGCAGGCAACGCTCCTTGACATAGATGTTGGAACTTATCCCTTTGTTACCTCTTCAAATTCCTCGGCGCTCGGAATCTCATCCGGGACGGGCATAAGTCCGAAGAAAGTGGAGAAGATTTACGGGATAATGAAGGCGTATACGACGAGGGTCGGCGGAGGTCCTTTCCCAACGGAGTTAAAGGATAACGTCGGGGAACTTTTAAGGGCGAGAGGGCACGAATACGGCTCCACGACGGGGAGGCCGAGGCGCTGTGGATGGCTTGACCTCTTTGCAGTAAAGTTTTCCTGTATGGTGAACGACCTTGACGGCATCATTGTTACGAAACTTGACGTCCTCGATGCTTTTGATGAGATAAAAGTATGTGTCGGCTATGAAATTGATGGAGAAATAGTTGAGTCCTTTCCGTCTACAGCCCAGGAACTTTCAAGGGTTAAGCCTGTTTACGAAACGCTGCCCGGGTGGAAAAGGGAAACAACTCACGTAAAGAGCTTCAAAGAACTCCCCGAAGAGGCGAAAAACTTCCTCCGGTTTGTTGAAGATTACCTGGGAGTTTCGATTCCCGTTGTCTCAACGGGTCCTCAGAGGGATGAAACTATTGTAAAGGATGCACTCTGGTAGAATTAACTGTGGAGGCCGAAATGCTCCTGTACCTGTTTGCCTTTTCTTTTCTCGCAGGATTGGTTTTGGGTCCGATATTTGCATCTACCATTCTCAGCAGTTATAGCGATGGGGACATCTCCTTTAAAGAAGCTTTAACGTATATACCCCGAGAACTCTGGCGTGATTCGGTAAGAAGACGCGGCGGCGTAACTCTGTTTGAAATATTCTTTATTCTTCCTATCGTGATCTTCCTTATTCCTATGCAGCTTGGAGTTGACCTGTGGTTTATGGTATGGATGGTAATCTTCGGCTTCTTCAAGTTCTTAACCTCGGTAAAGATAACAAGTAAGTAACTCATTCCCTGACGGCCTGAATAACCTTAAACCGCCTTCCCATATCTACGAGGAGTGATAGGACGGCGATGCTATCTGACGGAGATACCGCCTTTTCTATACCTTCCGATAAGAGGAATTCGCTCTGATTCCTGACCCTGATCCGGGAAAAGCCCGAAGATGACAGGACATTAAAGAGTCTGTCAAAATCGATGTCGGCCGTCAGGTCGGTTTCTCCCGGCCTTTCAAGATAGTCTTCGACGATTCTGTTGTTCCTGTAAGCCCTAAAGCTTTTCTTTGAGGACACCTCCTTACACTTTCCTCCGTAGTCAAAGGCGATGAAGTAGCCCTTAAACTTTTCCTTTAACTCTTTTAGGAACTCTTTCCAGCCGACAAAAAGGGGGTATTCTCCTCCTTCTTCGGGTTCACAGGGTAATTCTCCTTTAAAAGGAAGAAGGAATTCCGTAAGTTTATCCCCATCGCTTCCCACAAAGACTTCAAAAAGTTTCCCTCCCCTTTTGAGAATCCTTTTAAACGGAAAGGCGTCAAAAAATTCGTTTGAGACAACAAATCCCTCGAATGAAGGAACTTCTTCAAGCTTCTTTACGTGCCTGATTCCGGGGAGCGGAGGAAAGTTTCCGAGTTCAAGAACGATGTATTCTTCTACGGGAATGGATCCGAGAATATCCTTTGCAAGGAAGCCCTTTCCTCCTCCCAGCTCGAGAATTCTCAAAGGGAGATTCCTCTCTTCGGAAATTCTTTTCAGGTGGAAGGCCAGGACTTTACCGAAAACGGGGGAGATTTCCGGAGCTGTTACGAAATCCTCCCCCGGAAGGGGAGACCCTCTCTTTCCTGTGTAGTATCCCCACTTCGGATGGTAGAGGGATAGGTAAACAAACCTGTCAAAGGGAATTTCCCCCCTTTCTTTTATTTCCTTGAGTATCTCTTCCTTTAACATAGCTGGTATAAGGCTCCTTCTCTTCTTACAATTCCGAGTACTTCAAGCTCAAACAGGAGTGAAGAGAGTTTCCGGACGGGCAGTTTCAGCTCTTCGGATAGGCGGTCGATTCCTTTCGGCGAAGATTTAAGAGCTTCAATAACGGGCTTGAGGTGTTCGGACACTTCTACTTCATTTTGAACATTATTTTCCGGAAAAAGCTCCAGAATGTCGCCGTAGTCCGTAAGCGGTGCAGCCCCTTCTTTTATCAGCCTGTTCGTGCCGGCGCTGAAGGGGGAATCTATTGGTCCCGGTACCGAAAATACCTCTTTTCCCTGTTCAAGGGCGAAGTCTACCGTGATAAATGAACCGCTCCTTTCTCCGGCTTCCACGACTACTACCGCGTCGGAAAGTCCTGCAACTATCCTGTTCCTTCTGGGGAAGTTCTCCCTTGATACCTTCGTTCGGAGCGGAAACTCTGAAACGAGGGCGCCTCCTGACTCAACTATTCTCTCCGCCAGTTCCCTGTTTCCCCTCGGGTAGACGTCGTCGAGTCCGCAGCCGAGCACGGCGACCGTAGTGCCGCCTTCTAAGGCTCCCCTGTGGGCGGCCGAATCTATGCCGTAGGCAAGACCGCTGATAATGCAGATTCCCCTCTCGGCGAGGAACTTTGAAAGGCCGAAGGCTACGCGTCTGCCGTAAGAAGAACATCGGCGTGAACCTACCACGGCAACGGAGGGAGAGTTTGACAGGTTTCCCTTTACGTATAAGACGGGAGGAGGAGAGTTAATATTCTTCAGCTTTTCCGGGTATTCCCCGTCAAAAAGGGTTATGATTTTTATTCCCAGCCTTTCTGCTTCCCTGATTTCTCCTTCTGCTCTTTCAAGCTCTTGTGAAAGGTCTGTTTTCTCTTCCCTTGCCCACTCTTCTGCGGAACCGTAGCGTTCTGCTATTTCTGTTATTTTCTTGGGGCCGATACCCCTTTTGAAGGAGAGGGCAAGGACTTCGAGCTTTTCCATTTAAGTAATCCTTATTGCAAACAGGTTTCTCTTCTGTGTTTTCTCCTTTCTGTAAGAGTAGAACAGGTGGTTATCGCAGCACGTGCAACCTTCTAAAAACTCAAAGTCCCTAACACCTGCTGACTTTAACTGAATAAGGTTTGCCGTTTTAATGTCAAATAGAAACTTGCCCTCTCCTATCTCTTTAAAGCACCCGTCATACATGGGAGGAAACAGAGACCGGACGTCTTCCCCTACCTCGTAGCAAAACTTACATATAGAGACTCCGAATATTGCCTTTTTAACCCGGGAAAACTTGTTTATGTAAGAAACGGCATTGAAAGCTATGCCCTTTAAAGTTCCCCTCCATCCGGCATGAACAACACCTACGACTCCTTCTCCGATCAGGAAGATGGGAAGGCAATCGGCGGCTAAGACGCCGATCCAGATTTCCTTACTGTCGGTTACAACGGCATCGGCCTTGGGCCTTCTGCTTTTTCCTTTTCCAACGAAAGCGACGAGGTTTCCGTGAACTTGAATGGGTTTAACTACGGGAAGTCCTTTTATCTCTTCGATTTCCCTGCCGTCAAGGGGTTTCTTCGAGACAAAAATCTCGTAGGTCATGGTGGTAGAATTTTAGCATGGATGGAAATTTGAAAGTTAAGGTAATCTTAAGCGATAGGTCTTTCCCCGTTCTCTACGGCAGAAAGCCTTCTGAACTTTTTCGGCTCTTTGAAGAGGCGGTTAAGGATGTCCTTGAGGAAGTAGAGCCGAAAAAGGTAACGAACAGGGCTTTTCACGAGCTAATGAGAAGGAGAGGAAGGAAAAAGTTAAAAAGACTTAAGAGGCGTTTTTCTGCTCTGGATAGAAGTTCTCCTTATCGGAAAAAAGTTATCTACAACGCCTTTTATCGGATTTTTAAAAGGCTTGACTGGGCCAGAAGTTCGGGTTCTGAAAGGGAAATAGAGCTGAAAGTTTGGGTTACGTCGTCTGTTGATTTTCTCTGTCATTTTGTTGACCTTTTGGAGAAGCTTGATGGTTGAAAGGAAAAGCTTTTGGGTTCTTCAGGAAGTTTTTGTCGATCCCGAATCGGGGGAAAAATTCCTTGAGTGCGAGCTTAACCTTTCGGTGGCCGGTGAAGCCGAAAGAATCGGCGGCGGTTACAGGGTAACCGTGGAAATATCCGGTTCACTTACCTTTACCGACAGACAAGTGGCAAACGTGAGGTTTGTCAACCTCTCCTTTGTTGAAGCGGGGAAGAGGGTAAGGAAAGATACCGTTCTCAGGCGCATGAAGAGAAAGAAAGTAGAGGAGCTTCTCTCCCTCCTCCCCATCTACCTCGTTAAGGCGGGGATAACCGTCGGGGAAGTGATTTATGAGCTGTAGCTGCAGGAAGGGGATAGAGCTTGGCAGGATTAAATCGGAAGAGATAGAGGAACTCCTGAAGTTTTTAAAGAAGAACCCGGAAGCCTTCCTCCTGATCCTTGAAGTTGTTAACAGTTTTCGACCTACAGATCCTCCGAAGGTAAAGCTTGAAAGGCTTTTTCTTGCGGTTAAGGATATGTTGGAGCTTGGTCTGCTTCCCTACTCAAAGGGAAGCAGAATTCTCAGGATACTTGAAAACTTCTTCCTGGAGAACACCGATAAGCAGAGGGGGAACTTCTTGGAAATTCTCGCTTCAAGGCTCGGACCCTTTACCTTTTCGGGCAGGTTCAGGAGGGTTAACCAGTGTAAGGTTTTCAGGGGAAGGAGGAAGCTTTCGGACAAGGAGATTGACGTAGCCTTTTCCGGAAAGGAGGTTCTCGAGCTTCACGAGTGCAAGGCCAACATGGTAAGGCAGTGGAGGGATCCTCTTGTAAAGAGAACAAAGAGGGGTAGTAAGCTTCACTTCTTGAATTCCTTGCCTTCGGAATGCAGGAACGGGAAAAAAGTTATTCCCTGCTGCAGCGGCTTGGACGGAGAGATGGGGGTGGAGTACGTGAAGCTTGTCTTCAAGTTCTACGGATTTAGAAGGATAAAAACTTTTGGAAGAGAAGACTTCCTGGATAGGTTTCTGAAGAAAAGCTGATAAAATCCCATCATCAACCTGCCTCGAGCATTAGGGGATTTTTATGGATGCAAAACTGCTGGAACTGATTATTATTTTCCTTGTAGGCTTTATCGCTTCTATGGTTTTCCTCTACTTTATTTTAAAGAAACTCTAATTTGAGGAGAAGTAATGGCAGTAAAGGACATTCATGAGGACAAGATTCTGATCCTCGACTTCGGCTCCCAGTACACCCAGCTGATAGCGAGGAGGCTCAGGGAGAAGCACGTCTACTGTGAGATACATCCCTTCAACCTGTCCGTTGAAAGGATTAGGGAATTTAAGCCGAAGGGGATAATTCTCTCCGGAGGGCCTGCGAGTGTTTACGCTCCTGACTCCCCTAAGGTCGGCAGGGAACTTTTTGAACTGGGAGTTCCTGTTCTGGGTATATGCTACGGTATGCAGCTTATTACCCACTTGTTCGGCGGGGAAGTTGTAAGGGCGGAAAAGCACGAGTACGGAAGGGCTGAGCTTGAGGTTCTTGATAATTCTGACCTGTTTTCCGGACTTCCCGAGAAGTTTACGGTCTGGATGAGCCACGGTGACAGGGTTCTGAAAATCCCCGAGGGTTTCGAGCCGATTGCAAGGACGGAAAACGCCCCTTACGCTGCAATAAGGAATAAGGAGAGGAAAATTTACGGCGTTCAGTTCCACCCGGAGGTAAAGCATACCCGGTATGGTGACAGGATACTGGAAAACTTTGCAGTGAAGATCTGCGGCTGCAGACAGGTCTGGACTATGGAGAACTTTATAGAGTACGAGATAAAGAAAATCAGGGAAACCGTCGGGGACAAAAACGTTATCTGCGCCCTTTCCGGAGGTGTTGACTCTTCGGTTGTGGCTGCTCTCCTCCACAGGGCAATAGGCGACCAGCTTTACCCCATATTCGTTGATACGGGGCTTTTGAGGAAAGGGGAGAGAGAAGCAGTAGAGAGGACGTTTAAGGAAAGGTTTCATATGAAGAACTTCAGAACTATCGATGCTTCCGACCTCTTCCTTGAAAGGCTTAAGGGAGTGACGGATCCTGAGGAAAAGAGGAAGATAATCGGCCATACCTTTATTGAGGTTTTTGAAAAGGCGGCAAAGGAGATACCCGATGCCGAGTTCCTTGCCCAGGGGACTCTCTATCCCGATGTAATAGAGAGTGTATCCGTTAAGGGACCTTCTGCGACGATTAAGTCTCACCACAACGTCGGAGGACTTCCTGAGAGGCTGAACTTCAAGCTAATAGAGCCTCTGAGGGAGCTTTTTAAAGACGAAGTGAGGGAACTTGGAAAGGAGCTGGGACTTCCCGAAGAGATAATAAAGAGGCAACCCTTCCCTGGTCCCGGACTGGCCATAAGAATAATAGGGGAGGTAAAGCCGGAGTACTTAAAGATACTCAGGGAAGCGGATGCAATAGTTCTTGAGGAGATTAAGAAAGCGGGACTCTACGACAAAATCTGGCAGTCCTTTGCCGTTTTTCTTCCGATACAGACCGTCGGTGTTATGGGGGATGTCAGGACTTATGACTACGTCATAGCAATAAGGGCGGTAGAAAGCGTTGACGGGATGACTGCGGATTGGGTGAAGCTCCCCTACGACCTTCTCGAGAGGCTCTCTAACAGGATTATTAACGAGGTGGAGGGAGTTAACAGGGTTGTATACGATATAACCTCAAAGCCGCCCGGAACAATCGAGTGGGAGTAAACTATGGATAGGACTTACTTTATCAATAAAATTAAGGAACTTAAGGAGGAAAAGAGGGCTGTAATCCTTGCCCACTACTACGTTGACGGTCTTGTTCAGGATGTTGCCGACTTTGTAGGCGATTCCCTCGAGCTTGCCAGGAAGGCCAGGGAGGTTGAAGGGGAAATAATCCTATTCTGCGGTGTATACTTCATGGCGGAAACGGCAAAGATTCTTAATCCGGATAGGAAAGTCCTCATACCCTACTACAAGGCCGGCTGTCTCATGGCAGACATGGTGATAGCTGAGGAGGTAGAGGAGTTCCGAAAGGAGAACCCTGAGTATGCGGTTGTTACTTACGTCAACAGCTCTGCCGACGTTAAGGCCGTTTCCGACATCTGCTGTACCTCTGCAAATGCGGTAAAAGTGGTGGAGTCAGTAAGGGCAGAGAAGGTGCTCTTCCTTCCGGACAAAAACCTCGGAAGTTACGTTGCCGAAAAGGTGCAGGGGAAGGAAATTCTTTGCTGGGAGGGATACTGTCCCGTCCATCAGAAGCTAACAGTTGAGGAGGCCGAGAGAGTCAGGAAAAAATATCCCGATGCCGTTTTCGTCGTTCATCCCGAATGTCGGAAGGAAGTCCGGGATATGGCAGACTTCATCGGGAGTACGTCCCAGATTGTCAAGTTCGTAAAGGAGACGGATGCAAGGAAGGTTATCGTCGGAACGGAAAAGGGAACGATTCACTGGCTTAGGAAGCTACGTCCCGACGTTGAGTTTATTCCCGCATACAGTGAGTTTACCTGTGATCAGATGAAAATGATTACGCCGGAGAGGGTTCTTAAGGCTTTAGAGAGGGAGCAGTTTGAAGTTGAAGTGGATCTTAAGGTGGCCGGGAAAGCCAGAAGGGCTATTGAAAAAATGCTTGAGGTTTAAAGGATGAAGGAGCTGAGGCTGAAGCAGGATCCCCTTTTCATTGTGGTACCCCTGCTTTTTGACCTGCTGCTGTTTGTCGGAGCGCTCTTTATGTCGGGAATCTGGAAGTACGTTGGAATAGTTATGGCCGTTACATTTGCAGTTATAGTTCTGTGGCAGTCGAGGCCACTTTTAAGGAACTTTGAGCTTTTGGTAAGGCCCAGGGAAATTATCGTTAAGGATTTTAGGGGAAAAGCGGTAAGAAGGCTTGACTGGAAAAAGGTGGAAGGAGTGGCAGCAGGTTTCAAGAGAACCTGGAAGCTACATACTTACAGCTTTTACTTTAGGGTAAGAGGAGAGGAGGATTTACTCTTTGCCCTTGTTTCAAGGGAAGAGGGATTAACCGCTAAGTTTCAGAGATTCGTAAAAGTCTTTGTCAGGAAGAAGGTGCCTGTTCAAACTGTGAAAGCGTGAATAATCGAAAATCTTCCGCGGTTGATTGCTTTTTTAATCAAATTTTGTAATATTTGAGTGTTATGAAAGGGATTGTAAAAGCGCTTTCTCCGAGGTTTTACCTCAAGAAGTTGCTGGAGCTGAGGGAGAGGCCTGACGAAACAGCGAAAGGGCTTGCCCTGGGCGTCTTTATTGGATTCCTTCCGGTCAACGGATTTCAGGTCATCATAGCCGTTACTATTGCGGCGCTTGCCCGTGTAAGCAAGGTGGCCGCTGCAATCGGGACTCACGTTACCAACCCTTGGACGACAATTCCCGTTCTGGTCCTTGATTACTACGTTGGATGTCTGCTACTCGGCAGGAAGATCTGTACTCCTCACTTTGATTTTTCTTCCTTGGATGCCCTTCTCCGTTGTGGAAAGGAGATATTTATTCCGATGATGGTGGGCGGTGTCTTTTTGGGGGCAGTCTTTTCCGTCCTTTCTTACCTGGGGATTAAGAAGCTGCTTAAGAAAGAAGTCGAGACTGTTAAGGGTTATGTCGGAAAAATCAGAAAAGGAAAGGAACGTAGGGAGACTGAAGAAGCTTCTCTCTGACTTTTCTCCACGGGACATACTCCTCTTGGAATCTGCCGACAGGCAGTTCGTAGCTTTGGAAAACTTGTTTAGAAGTCTGAGAAATCCTGAGCTTTTCTTCAAGCTTACGTTGATTAACGCTCTTCTTTCGTATCAGCTTTCTATGAAGGGAGAGGTGTACTGGGAAAGGTTTTCTGAGTTTTTCTCACAAAGCACCGGAGGGTTTGAGGAGTTCATCAGGCGTTACAACAAGAGGTTCTTAAGCGCAAAACTTAAAAGACTCCGTAAAGCCGCGTTTTGTGTGGAGTCCCTCTTTGAAACGTTTCCCTTTCAGGAGCTTGGAAAGGACTTAAAGCTTTTGGTGGACTTCCTGTCGGCCTGTATGGGGCAGGACAGAGGAGCGAAGACGATTGTTTTTGCTTCAAAAATGTTCTGTTACGCTTACAGGATCGTAACGGGCAGAACTCCCGAAGGTATAGAGGGAATAACAATTCCTTACGATTCAAGGCTTTCAAAGATTGCTACAAAAGATGAGTGGCAAAACCTTTCCCGCGAACTCGGCATTCCTCCCATAAAGCTTGATAGCCTTGTTTGGATTCCTATGGGAATGAGTCGGGAGGAAATAAAGAAAAAACTGCCAGAGCCTTTAGCCGGCAAGGTTTTGAACTTGAAGAAAGAGCTTGAAAAACTAAGGAAGGAGCGGGGCTCAAGATGAGACGAGAAGCCCCACTAAAGTGAGGGGGAAGTTGCAGGGCGATTGAGGATTTAGAACCTTACTCCGATTTCGCCGAAAACTCCCTTTATTTTAAGATCGGAGGAGAAATCATCAATGTCATCTATTTTAAGCCTTTCATACCTGTAACCTACGTGGGCAAAGAAGTTCCCGTACTCCACTCCTCCCTTTAGCTTCCAGTCGTAAAAGTAATTTCCAGCGTAGGCAAGTCCTTTCCCTTCAAGGCCGATTCGGAAGAGAGAAAACTTGGAACAGACGGCCGTGTAGAGGTAAGGAACGGGTATGTCGTAATCCGTATCCGAGTAAGCTCCGGTGGTGAGGCTTTTAAGTTTTACGTAACCGGTCAAGTACTTAACTCCGAGTCCTACCTGAAGGTTTATTCTGTTTTTCTTCACGGGGTTGTAGAAGAAAGTGGCATCGATCTGGTCGGCCTTAAAGTCGGTATGGATTCTATCGCTGACGTTAAACGTTACATCGCCGAAGGTTATGTCTTTTGAAATCTTCCCGGTGCCGGAGGTTTTGACCCTTATGTAATCGACTTTAACATCGGGCAGGAACTTGATGTCGTGCTTTACTTCAAAGGACAGAAAGAGTTTGGTCTTATCGCTTATGTTGAGGTCATCTTTAACGTCGACCTCATTTCCCTTGTACTTTACCCATCCGCTGAAAATTTCCCTTTGAGGTCCTGCGGAGAAAGAAAACTCTGCCGCCTGACCGGGGCTTGTAAGGAGTCCGGCTGCAAATAGGCCGAGTACGGCAATCGTTCTCTTCACCCTTCCCTCCTGACCGTCGGATTTGTGAGTTCATTATACATTAGGTTTGGCTGTTGTTTTACGTAAGAGTGAGATTTATTCACTGAGATCTATTCACACGGTGCCGTAGTTGATGCAGGTTTTTCTCTTTACGCTGTGGTAAAATCAAAATAGGTGTCGGGAATGATCAACGGGCTGGAGGAGAGGATGGAGAAAAATTTATTAAAAGAAATAAAAGAACTCCTCTCGATTGTGGAGACCTTCAAGCAGGAGCTGTCTCAGGTATCTGCTAAAAAAGAAGGGTTCAATGCTGTTAATAAACACATTGAAACTGCCATATCCGAGAGTGAAGAGGCTACGAAGAAGCTTATAGAGAACATAGGGAACAGCCTTGAAGAGCTTCGAGAACTCAAAGAAACCGTCTCCGAGTGTCCGGACTTTGAGAGCTTAAAGGAAAAACTCGAGAGCCTTGAATCAAAGCTGGTCGATTCTCTTACCCTTCTTGAGTTCCAGGATATACTTGCCCAGAGGTTACTAAAAATAAAAGGATTTATTTCCGATATTGAAAAAAGCATACTTAAAATCTTGTTGATGGCCGGTATAGAAGAGGGGCCGGAGGAAGAGAAAGAAGAGCTTAAGAAAAAGGTTGAGGAGCTTGAGTGGAAAAAGGAGGTTTCTCAGGACGACGTTGATGAAATTCTCAAACAGTTTGGACTTTAGAGGTGGTTATGAGGATAGATGTTCCTCCCGAGCTTGAAGAGATTTTAGAGGAATTTCTGGTTGAAGCGGAAGAGATACTCGAAAACCTTGACCAAGACCTGATAGACCTTGAGAATAACCCGGACGATAAAGAGCTTCTAAACAAGATATTCCGCGGAATGCATACCCTAAAGGGAGGGGCGGGCTTTCTAAACCTTACTTCAATCGTTGAGGTTGCCCACAGGATTGAGGACATCTTTAACAAGCTCCGGAACGATGAGATGGAGCTTTCCCCGGAGCTTATGGATGTAATACTTGAAGGGGTGGACATTATAAAGTCCGCCATAGCTTCGATAAAGGAGAGCAGGGAAATTCCCGACCTTGAAGAGGTTAAGCCCATAATAGAAAAGCTTGATAAGGCTTTAAAAGGAGAGTCGCTTCCTTCGGAAGCCTCCGGCGGAGAAAGCGGTCGGGAGGCCAAAAGCGACAGTGGAGATGTGGAGTTTGTTGACGGAATATCTGAGGAATTAAAGAAACTCCTTCGCGAGCATCCCGATAAAGACCTTGCCGGACTCCTTGAGGAAATCATCCTCATGCCTCCGGACAAGAGGCCTATGGAGGTTATTCCGGAAATAGAGAAGCTGATTGAGGAAGGAAAGGATGTAAAGGATTTGATAAAGAAAAAAGAGCCGGAGAAGCCGAAGGCAGAATCTGAAACAAAAGAAGTCCAGCCGAAAAAAGAAAAGACAGAGGAAAAGAAAGCTCCGCCTAAAACCAAAAAGGAAGTAAAGTCTTCTGAAACGATAAGGGTAGACGTAGAGAGGGTTGAGAACTTAATGAACCTTGTTGGGGAGATAGTCCTCGACAGGAACAGGATACTAAGGGTTTCGGCCGATGTTGAGAAGGAGTGCAGGGGTGAGTCTGTAGAGAAACTTCTTGAGGCGGTAACGAGCCTTGATAGGACGGTGAGCGACCTTCAGGTTGCGGTTATGAAGCTCAGGATGCAGCCCATAAAGAAGATATTCAGCAAGTTTCCGAGGCTCGTTAGGGACCTTGCGAGGAAGCTCAAGAAGAAGGTTCAGTTGATAATAGAGGGTGAAGATACCGAGCTTGACAGGTCTATTCTCGATAAGCTGGAGGATCCCCTTATCCACCTTGTCAGGAATGCCCTCGATCACGGCATAGAGCCTCCTGAAGAGAGGGTAATGAAGGGGAAACCCGAAGTCGGGACGATAAGGCTCTTTGCTTACCACGAGGGAGACCACATAGTCGTGGGAATAGAGGATGACGGAAGGGGGATAGATCCCGAAAAGATTAAGAAAAAGGCCATAGAGAAGGGACTGATAACGCCGGAGCAGGCCGCACAGCTTTCGGACAAGGAAGCTTATGAACTGATATTCATGCCCGGTTTCTCGACGGCCGAAAAGGTGAGCGATGTATCCGGAAGGGGCGTCGGAATGGACGTCGTTGCCAGCACGATCCATTCCTTGAGGGGATCCATCGAGATAGATAGTGAAGTCGGGAAGGGAACTACCATATACCTGAAACTGCCCCTTACGGTTGCCATTATCAGAACGCTGATGATCGGTGTTAAGAATCAGGTTTTTGCCGTTCCCCTTCACTCGGTTGTTGAAGTTGTAAGGTATAACCCGGATTTGGTTAAGGAAGTGGGAAGTTTCAAGAGCTTCATGCTCCGGGAAGAAGTCCTCCCCCTCTTTTCCCTGAATGAGCTTCTCGAGTATGAGGATTCGGGTGAAAAGCGCTTCGTTGTGATAGTTAAGGTCGGAGAAAGGTTGATAGCGGTATCCATTGAGGACCTCTACGGGGAAGAAGAGATAGTCATTAAATCCCTCGGAGAGCTTCTCGCAGACATACCGGGAATTGCTGGGGCTACGATAGCCGGGGACGGCAGGGTGGTGCTTATTCTCGACCTTAACTCTCTGCTTTCTGACTATAAAATCAAATTGGCCGGGGCATTTAAATGAGTAACGAAAGGGAAATGGCAATAGCCGGTGTTGAGGAGCTGATAGGGGAAGTTCACGAAAAAGAGGTTCAAGTAATAGCTTTTAGGCTTAAAGATGAGCTTGTGAGTGTTCCCATTGAGGAAGTTGTAGAAATAACGACGAACAGGGAGATAACGCCCGTTCCCAAAGCTCCTTCCTACGTGATAGGGGTAATGAACCTGAGGGGAAAGATCGTCCCTGTTATTAACCTTAAAGAGCACCTTAAAATTCCTTTTACTATTCCGGAGGATATTTACAGCAAGAACCGCATAGTAATTGTTGAAACTCCCAAGGGGGAAGTCGGCGTAATAGTGGATGAGATAGTCGGGTCGATAAAGTTTCCCGAGGGGGATATCCTTCCGGAGCCGATAGGAACCGTCGGAATAGATGTAAAGTTTATTTCCGGAGTTGTCCAGCTTGACAGCGATTTGCTGATTGTTCTCAATATAGATTCCGTTTTCTCTGAGGGGGACTGAGATGTTCGGCTGTTCTAAGGAGAGGCAGGAAATCGAGTTTCTGAGGAGGGAGCTTGAATCCCTCAGGGCCGAAAATTTGAACCTTAAGCAGGAGAAAGAAAGGCTTGAAAAGGAAAAGAAGGACTTGCAGGAGGAACTGAAAAAGTTTTCTCAGAAAAACCTTGAACTTTCAAAAGAGAAAGAACAGCTGGAAAGGAAGCTGGAAGAGCTTGAAAACGACGTTTACATGTACGAGCAGATGCTAGATTCCCTGATGGAAGAAGCGGTATTCCTGGCCACTCCCGACTTTAAACCCGGAAGGGAGGGTAACGAGCTTGTTTACGCCAACAGAAGAGCTATGGAGATAGCCCACAAGTGGAGGGACGTCTTTATATCGGAGTTCGGAGTTGATCCCGACAAGCTGATAGGAACGAGCATTCACGTGTTCCACAAAGATCCCGAAAGGGTCAAAGAACTCCTGAAGGCTTTAAAGCCGGGAGAGCACAAGAAAAATGCCGATATTCCCGTAGGCCCTTACATAATGGCCTCTTACAGGCATGCAATAGCAAACAAGGACGGTTCGATCAGGTATTACATGGTTACCTGGCGGGATGCTACGGCAGAGAAAGAGATTGAGAATCAGCTCAAGAACGCTCAGAAAATGTTCCTGCAGAACCTTAAGGCCACAAAGCAGTCCCTCCTCAACAACTTTGAAGCAATAGCCGCCGTTTCTGTTGCTATAAGGGAGATACAGGAGACGTTGAAGCTCTCCAAAGATCAGCTGGATGCTACCGGGAAAATCGAAGATACTGTGTCTGAGCTGGTGAAGGTTTCGGATCAGCTTCTCGATAACTATAAGTTTGTTTTGAGCGAGCTTGAAAACGCTGAACGCAAAACGGTTGAGTCGATACAGCATATGGAGAACATAAGGGGCATAACCAGAGAGATGGAGGACGTTGTAGAAGCTCTCCAGAAGCAGACTGAGCAGATTGACAGGGTTGTTGAGGTGATTACTTCCATAACCGAACAGACAAACCTTCTTGCCTTAAATGCGGCAATAGAGGCTGCCAGGGCCGGTGAGGCCGGAAGGGGATTTGCCGTAGTTGCAGATGAGGTGAGAAAGCTTGCGGAGAGGACCAATAAGTCAGCAATAGAGATTAGGGAAGTAGTAAGAAATATGAGAGAACAGATGCTGAAGACGTCGGAGATAACGGGAAGGGCTGTTAAGGCCGTTGATGAAGGGATGGAGATATTTAAAGAGAACCAGTCAACTTATAACTCTCTGAGATCTTCTTCGGAAAATGTTCTTAAAGTTATAAACAACCTCTCTGAAGTGGTATCGACTCAGAAAGAGAACATCGACTTCATAGTTCGCAATATTCAGATGTCCAATGAACACCTGAATACCGTCAAGCAACAGTCCGACAAGGTAATTAAGATAGCAGAGAAGACGGATGCCAGCCTTCATAAGATTTGGGAAACCTTCTACATGGTTAAGATCGGAGATGCCGGGGTTCTCCTCGACAGGCTTTCAAGGTTCGGTGACTTTATGACAAGGATAGATGAGGCCTTTAAGGCAAAGTTCGTTGAAGGACTTCAGCCGGACCTTTCTATCCTCAGCGAAGCCGATAACCTGGCGAGAATTCTGAGTACCGGCAACAAGGAGATTTCGGAGCTTTTAGAGAAGTACCCGGAGCTTGAAGAGATAATAAGCTCAATTGAAGAGGCGATGTTTGATGTTAAGCTTCTCCTTAAGGAGATGTTACTTGCAATGTCTGAGGATGATTACAGGGAAACTGAGGAAAAAGAGAAGGAGCTTGCCGGCATAGTGGAAGATATAACTAATAAGCTTGTTAGTGCTATAACGTTAGTTCTTACCAAGCAGGATCAGAAGACCAGCTAAAGGGATTTAAGATGGCCAAGAAGAAGGAATATCTTCCAAAGATTTTGGAGACGGGAGCTAACGAGCTTGAAATCATAGACTTCCGGATGTACGAGCTTCTCGACGACGGTTCTACTTACGAGTGGATTTTGGGAGTGAACGTTGCGAAGGTTAAAGAGGTGATATTTAAGCCGGATAATATTGTTAAAGCTCCCGGTCTGCCTCCTGAGGCGGAGGGAATGGCGAAAATAAGGGGGCAGATGGTTCCGATAATAAACCTTGCTAAGTGGATGAAGATAAAGGAGCCTCCCGGTGCCGGTAAGTACGTAATCGTCATGGAGTTTTTAAGGGAAATAGTCGGTGTTATAGTTCATGAGGCAAAGAGGATAAGGCGTATCAGGTGGGCCGACATAAAGAGGCCTCCTAAAAGTATTGATGAGAAGCTCGGCGGTAAAGTTGTCGGTGTTGTGGAGATAGAAGACAATCAGCTCCTTCTGCTCCTTGATTTTGAAGGAATACTTGATGAACTGGGGATGATAAAGATCTTCGGTATGGAAGAGGTAAAGGAAATAGAGGGAGTAGAGAAGAAGGGACACTTTAAGATACTCATCCTCGACGATAGTCCCGTAGCAAGGAAGATAATAAGGAAAATCCTTGAGTCTGACGGCCATACCGTTTTTGAAGCCCAGAACGGCATTGAAGCCCTCCAGATTCTTCACAACTGGTTGGAAGAAGCAAAGAGAACGGGAAGGGACATTACCGATTACGTCCAGCTCATAATTTCCGATATTGAGATGCCGGGTATGGACGGTTTAACCTTTACCAGGAAAGTTAAAGAAGATCCGGAACTTTCCAAGATACCGGTTATAATTAACACCTCTTTAAGTGATAGGGCGAACGTTGACAAGAGTAAGTTTGTCGGAGCTGATGCGCACCTTGTGAAGTTCGACGCTCCTGACCTTTTGAGGCTTGTTCATAAGTATGCACTAACCAAGTGATAGCGGAGGAAGCCATGGCGATGCCTTCACCGGACATTAATATACTGGTAGTTGACGATATGGCTGCAATGAGGAAAATTCTCAGGACTCTGCTCGGACAGCTCGGCTATAAGAACGTTGACGAGGCTGAAGACGGAAAGCAAGCCCTTGAGATACTGAGGAAGAACCCCGATAAGTACGGTCTTGTAATAACCGACTGGAACATGCCGAACATGACCGGGATAGAGCTTGTTCAGGAGATAAGGAAAGACCCGAACCTCAAGCACCTGCCGATCCTTATGGTTACGGCGGAGGCCAAGAAGGAAAACGTCCTTATGGCTATAAAGGCCGGAGTTAACAACTATATCGTCAAACCCTTCACGGCCGAAACTCTTAAAGAAAAGCTCGAGAAGATATTTTCATCCCTTCAGGGATAGGTTTTTCCAGTTTGCGGCTTGAGGATTCCGTCTCCCGTTCTCTATAATTGCTTCATCCCTTTTGGAGTTTCCGGCCTTGGAAAAACTTAAAACCCTACTGGAAAAGCTAAATCCCCAGCAGAAAGAAGCCGTCCTCTACTTTGATTCTCCCCTTCTGGTTCTTGCGGGAGCCGGTTCGGGGAAAACCAGGGTTATAACTGTAAAGATAGCTTACATGATAGAAGAGCTTCACTTCCCTCCCGAGAGAATTCTGGCTGTTACCTTTACCAACAAGGCCGCCAGGGAGATGAAGGAGCGGGTGGAGGGAATTCTCGGTAGGGGAGTGCCTGCGGTTATATCTACCTTCCACTCCTTCTGTGTGAGGCTTATAAGGGCCCACAGCCGGAGGCTCGGGTTCAGTCCCGATTTCCTCATAGTTGATGAGGACGACAGAAAGAGGGTGATAAAAGAGGTTCTGAAGGAACTTAACTTAAGCTCTGACCTTTACAGCCCTTCTGTCCTCTCCGCTGCCATAAGTAACTTGAAAAACGGAGTGGCTTCCGGCCTTCAGCTGGAAAGAGTTGAGGAGATTTTCAGGGCTTATAACGAGAAATTAAAAAGCATTAACGCCCTTGATTTTGACGATCTTCTCCTTTACGGAAGGGAGCTTCTCCTTCAGGAAGATTTGGGAGAGTACTATTCGGAATACTTTCGCTATGTCCTCATAGATGAATATCAGGATACCAATAAGGTTCAGTATGACATTGCGAAGGCTTTGACTGTAAAGAAAGGCAACATATGCGCCGTGGGAGATGAAGATCAGTGCATCTACACCTGGAGAGGGGCAAACATAGAGAACATACTCTCTTTTGAAAGAGACTTTAAAAACGCGAAGGTGATAAAGCTCGAACAGAATTACAGGTGTTCGGCTACCATTCTTGAGGCTGCAAACGCAGTGATAGCAAATAACGCTTACAGGAAAGGAAAGAGGCTGTTTACGAAAAATCCGAAGGGTACGCCCATAAGACTTTACTGTGCCGAAAGCGACGTTGAAGAAGCCCTTTACATTGTAAAGGGTATTAAAAGACTTATTTCAAAAGGCATAAAACCTTCAGAGATAGCCGTCTTTTACAGGACAAACTCTCTGTCCAGGATTGTTGAGGATGCCCTTAGGAAGGAGGGGGTGGCTTATCAGATAGTTGGGGGCTTAAAGTTCTATGAGAGAAGAGAAATAAAGGACATCATCGCCTACCTCAGGGTGGCGCTTTTTGAAAAGGACGCTATATCCCTATTCAGGGTTCTTAACACTCCCAGAAGGGGATTGGGCAGCTCCGTAGAAGAGAAGTTGAGGAAAATCTTGGAAAAGGAAGAGAGTAATCTTGAAGCTCTTAAAAAGCTGGAAAGTGCTCTGATTCAAAAGAAACAGAGGAATTCGGTTGGGGAGCTTATCGATGTTATAGAGCTGATAAGGGAAAAGGCAAGCTCTTTGCCTCCTTACGATCTTATTAAGTTCATTGTTGCCGCTACCGGGTATGAGCAGTTCTTGAGGAAGGAGTATCCCGAGGAGTGGGAGTCGAGGCTGGAGAACATCAGGGAACTCGGGAATACTCTCCAGGAGTTTGCAGAGAGGGAGGGCATTAAGGGTAAAGAACTTTACCTTGAGTTTCTCTCCACGGTTACGCTGTCGTCCGATCAGGACGAGCTTGAAGATTCGGAAAAGGTAACTCTTATGACTGTTCATGCCTCAAAGGGACTGGAGTTTGATGCCGTTTTCCTGATGGGGCTTGAGGAAGGTATATTCCCCCATGCAAAGAGCCAGGATCAGCCCGAAAGGGAAGAGGAAGAGAGGAGGCTCTTTTACGTGGCCCTGACGCGGGCTAAGAAATTCTTGAGCCTTTCCTATTCGAAGAAGAGGAGGGTTTTCGGAAGCTACAGGGAATCTGAACCTTCAAAGTTTTTAAAGGAGATTCCTCGACACCTGATAAGGGAAGTAAAGGGTAAAGACCGGAGGGTAAGGGAAGCTGTTCCTTCGGGAGCTTCAAAAAGGCCGAAGCTGGTGTTTCACCCCAAGTTCGGGAAAGGTGTGGTTAAAAGGGTAGAGGGAAGCGGAGATACTGCAAAAGTTACCGCTTTCTTTGCTAACTTCGGGGAGAAAACCATAGTTATGAAGTTTTTGAAAGTTCTCGGCTGAACTACGATTTATCAGGAGGTAAGCCTTGAAGCCTATAAAGAAGAGGTTGCTGACTCCCGGGCCGACGATGGTTCCCGAAAGGGTGCTTGAAGCCCTTTCGAGGCCTACGCTCTATCACCGCTCACCGGAGTTTAAGTCTGTCTTTCTCGAGACGAGGGAAAGGCTTAAGAAGCTCCTCAGAACGGAAGGGGAAGTCCTGATACTGACCTCTTCCGGAACGGGAGCCATGGAGGCCGCCGTTTCCAATCTCTTCAATCCCGGGGACTCTGCAGTTGTCGTTGTCGGAGGAAAGTTCGGTCAAAGGTGGGAGGAGCTGTGCAGGGCTTACGGTGTGGAGCCGGTTAAGGTGGAAGTGGAGTGGGGAAAGGCCGTTGACGTCGACAGCGTCAGAAAGGCGGTTGAGGAGAATCCCGGCGTTAAGGGCGTTCTCGTTCAAATTTGCGAAACCTCTACCGGAACTGTTCACGATGTAAAGGCAATAGGAGAGGTGCTTAAGGACCACTCCGACGTTCTGCTCGTGGCCGACGGGATAACTGCTTACGGAGTTTACGATATTCCCACCGATGATTGGGGAATAGATGTGGCGATAACGGGGTCTCAGAAAGCCCTTATGACTCCGCCGGGGCTTGCTGTGATTTCCCTTAACGAAAAAGCTCAGGAAAGGCTTTGTGAGGGCAGGAGCTATTACTTCAACCTGAGTAAGGAGCTGAAGAACCAGAGAAAGGGACAGACGGCCTACACTACGGCGACGAATCTGGTCGTCGCCCTTAACGAGGCCTTAAAGATGATCGAAGAGGAAGGACTGGAAGAGGTTGCAAGGAGGCATTTTGTACTTGCGGAAGCGACCAGAGCTGGAGTAAAGGCTCTGGGACTTTCACTCTTTTCCGAAAGTCCTGCAAATGGAGTAACTGCGGTTGTTTCTCCCGAAGGAGTGAACGGACAGGAAGTTGTAAGGATTGCCAGGGAAGAGTTCGGAGTAACCATAGCAGGCGGTCAGGAGCACCTGAAGGGTAAAATCTTCAGGCTGTCCCATATGGGTTACGTTGACATCTTTGACGTTCTTACCGGACTGGAGGTTACAGAACTTGCCCTCCGGAAGCTGGGTTACAGTGGCTTTAAGTTCGGAGATTCTGTCAGCGCGGCTTTAGAGGTTTACCGGAAGCTGGAGGGGCAGGTTGAGGTCGATTAAGGTTTCGGAAGCCGAGCAAAAGCTTGTAAGTAAGTTGATTTTCAATACGGTCGTTCCCAGGCCTATTGCCTGGATAACTACGGTTTCCGCGGGGGGAGTTGTAAACCTTGCCCCCTTTTCCTTCTATAACGCGATTACGACAAAGCCGCCGCTCATTCTTGTTTCTATCGGAAAGAGGAAGGACGGCTCTCTGAAGGACACCGGCAGGAACGTAAGGGAGACGGGGGAATTTGTTGTTAACGTTGTCAGCCGTGAGTTCTTGGAAGTTATGCACGAGAGCGGTAGGGATTTTCCTCCGGATGTTAGTGAGGTTGAAGCTCTCGGTCTGGAGGTTGAGGACTCACTGCTCGTTAAACCGCCGAGGATAAAAGGCGTTCCGGCCGCCCTCGAGTGTAAGGTAAGGGAGATTTTGGAGCTTGGATCTACGCCGATGGATGTTGTTGTCGGAGAAGTTGTGGCGGTTCATTATTTAGAAGAGCTTCTGGAAACCCAGAAAGGTATAGTCGGAAGGCTCGGCGGAAAAAGATACATTATTGTTGAGGATGAGGTTGATCTGGCAGATTAATCCGCTTCGTAGGTTGGGTAGTGGAAACGCTCTTCTCAAAGCAGAGTAAGCCTTTACCGGCAAGGTTAATTCCGAACAGCTTTGACGAGTTTGTCGGCCAGAGGCATCTGGTTGCTCCCGGTAAGCCCTTAAGGAAGCTTGTTGAATCCAACCGTCTGTTTTCCGTGATTTTTTACGGCCCTCCCGGAACGGGAAAGACCGCCCTTGCCCGCCTGATAGCTAAGAGGGTCAGCGGAGAATTCCGGGAGCTAAACGCCGTTATGACTACAGTCCAGGAGCTTAAGAAGGTTTTAGGGGCAGGCAGAAGGAACTTAGAAGTCGGGAGAAGGACGATTCTTTTCCTCGATGAAATCCATAGGTTTAACAAAGCCCAGCAGGATGCCCTTCTGCCGGACCTTGAGGAAGGAAACGTAATCCTTGTCGGTGCTACTACCGAAAACCCTTACTTCTCGTTGGTTCCTGCCCTCAGGTCGAGAGTAAAGGTTTACAAGTTTAATCCGCTTTCAGAGGAGGAGCTTAAAAAGCTTTACAGGCTTGCCGTCTCCGACAGCAGGGGTCTTCCCGGCTTCAGCGTTCCGGACGATGTCCTTGACTTCCTCGTAAGGGTTTCTGGGGGCGACGGCAGGCGTTTTCTTTCACTTCTCGAAGAACTGTACTTCCTATCGGACGGGGAAGTTCCTTCTATGGAGCTTGCAGAGGAAGCTGTCGGGGAGCCGAGCCTGAAGTACAGCAGGGGGGATGAACACTATGACGTGATTTCGGCCTTCATAAAGTCGATGAGGGGAAGCGACCCCGATGCAGCCCTCTATTACCTGGCGAAGATGCTGAAGGCGGGGGAAGACCCGCTGTTCATTGCCCGGAGAATCGTTATATTTGCTTCCGAAGATGTGGGGAATGCGGATCCTCAAGCCCTCTGGGTTGCGGTTTCAGCCCTTCATGCCGTTGAGAAGGTCGGAATGCCTGAAGCGGCGATAAACCTGGCTCACGCGGTTATCTACCTCTCCCTGACTCTCAAGTCCAATGCGGTTTACAAGTCACTGAGAAGGGCTTTGAAAGATGTGGAGTCGGGGATCGACCTGCCCGTTCCCGAGCACCTGAAAACGAGGAGTAAGAAGTATAAATACCCCCACGACTACCCCCGCCACTACGTTGAACAGGACTACCTTTCTGAAAAGAGAAAGTACTACAGGCCTGACGGGATAGGCTTTGAGAAAGAACTGCTTAAGTTCTGGAAGTGGATGAGGGGTGAAAATTAGCCAAGGAAAGTGCCAGCTTGACCGCCTCTTTAAAACTTCCGGTATCGGCGATTCCCCTGCCGGCTATGTCGTAAGCCGTTCCGTGATCGACGGAAGTTCTGATTACCGGCAGTCCGAGGGTAACGTTTACGGATCTTCCGAACCCTAAAAGCTTGATCGGAATCAACCCCTGGTCGTGGTACATGGCGAGGACTACGTCAAACTCTCCCTCTGCGGCTTTAGGAAACAGCGTGTCGGCGGGGAAAGGGCCGTAAGCCTTTATTCCCAGCTCTTGGGCCTCCTTGACGGCGGGTTCTATTTCTTCAATTTCCTCCCTTCCGAAAAGGCCTCCCTCTCCTCCGTGGGGGTTGAGGGCAGCTACGGCCACCTTACTCCCGGGCATTATCCTGTTTATAAGCACAAGCTTCTTTAAGATATTCTCCTTCTTAATAAAGTCGGGAACTTTCCTGAGGGAAACGTGGGTCGTCAGGAGAACTACCTTGAGCTTCTCGTTTGAAAGCATCATTGCGTAGTCCTTTACTTTAAAGGCGTCGGCCAGGTATTCCGTATGCCCCGGAAACTTAAAACCTGCGAGGGCTATTGCTTTTTTGTTTATCGGTAAAGTTATAACGGCGCCGAGCAGTCCCCTTTTTGCCTCCTCTACTGCCTTTCTTAAAAAAGAAAACTGAGCTTTTCCTGAAATTTCGGAAATTTCCCCCGGCGCTGGCAGGGCGTCCACCGGAACGTTAACGAGGTAAACTCCTTTTCTTCTGACTTCGGCTGCCGATTCCACTTCCTCTATCGAGTAGGGAATCCTCAGGAGCCTTGAGTAGTAGTCAAGAACCTCCTTTGAACCGTAAACAACGAAAGCGGCAGGCAGGCCGACGAGGAAAGGAATAGACTTCAGCAAAATCTCCGGCCCGATCCCTGCCGGATCTCCCAATGTTATTCCTGCCCTTTTGATTCCTGCTCCTCCGTTGCTTTCAGGAATGCAGCGGCGATCCTTTCGCTCAAGTTCTTCAGGTCGTTACTAAGCTGTCTGAGCTTGTACTTAAGCTCTAAGTTTTCCTGTTCAAGCTCTTCCACTTTCTGTTCAAGTTCGTTTATCCGTCCCTCGTAGTTCTCAACAATTCCTACTATGAACTCCGACAGGTATCCCTGTATCTGGGAAAGCTTATTTTCTATTTCTTCGGGTATTTTAATTTCCCTGCTCTCCATTTTTCTCCTCCAGGTTTAAGAGATGTCCCAGCTTTTCCTTCTTTGTCTTTAAGTAGTTTACGTTGTGCTCGCAGATTCCCACTTCAATGGGAACTCTTTCGACTATCTCAAGGCCGTATCCTTCTAAACCTATCAGCTTCTTCGGGTTGTTTGTCATAAGCCTCATTTTCCTGACTCCCAAATCCCTGAGGATCTGGGCTCCGATTCCGAAATCCCTCAGGTCGGGTGGAAATCCTAACTTCTCGTTTGCCTCTACCGTATCGAACCCGTGGTCTTGGAGATGGTAAGCCTTGATCTTGTTTACAAGACCTATACCCCTTCCCTCCTGCCGCAGGTAGACTATTACGCCCTTTCCTTCCCGGGCAATCATTTCCATGGCCTTGTGAAGCTGTGCGCGGCAGTCACACTTTAGCGAGCCGAAAACGTCCCCGGTGAGGCACTCCGAGTGAACCCTAACGAGGACGGGCTCTTCTTCGCTTATCTCTCCCATGACAAGGGCTACGTGTTCCTTGTTATCAACCAGAGAAGTGTAGGCGTAGATTTTCCAGTTCCCGTAGGCCGTGGGAAGGTTTGCTACGGCCTCCCTCCTTATGAGGCTTTCGCTCTTCATCCTGTATTCTATCAGGTCTGCAATGCTGATTATCTTTAATCCGTGCTTTCTTGCGTAGTCTATGAGCTTCGGAAGCCTCATCATGGTACCGTCTTCGTCCATAATCTCGCAGATAACGCCTGCCGGGTAAAGACCTGCAAGCCTTGCCAGGTCAACGGCTGCTTCCGTGTGGCCGGACCTTTTCAGCACTCCTCCTTTCCTCGCTCTCAGCGGGAATACGTGTCCCGGCTTGACGAAGTCTTCCGGCTTTGCATCTGGGGAAACAGCCCTTTTTATTGTTACGGCCCTGTCGTGGGCGGAAATTCCCGTTGTCGTTCCGAACTTCGGGTGAGCGTCGACGGAAACGCAGAAGGCAGTTTCTTTCGGGTCGGTCGGCCTCGGAGTCATGGGTTCAAATCCCAGCTGGTCGCACCTCTCCTCCGGCAGGGCAAGGCATATTAAACCCCTCCCGAACTTTGTCATGAAGTTAATCGCTTCGGGGGTTACTTTTTCCGCTGCAAGTACCAGGTCTCCCTCGTTTTCCCTGTTCGGGTCGTCAACCACGACGACCATGTTTCCTTTCTTTATCTCTTCTAAGGCCTCTTCTACCCTGTCTAAGGGAAACCTGCCCTTTACCACCTATTTACCCCTCTTTGTAAGGACTTTGTCTATGAGGCCGTAGTCCTTTGCCTCTTCCGCGCTCATAAAGTAGTCCCTTTCCGTATCCTGCTCAATCTTCTCTATGGGCTGTCCCGTGTGCTTTGAGAGGATTTCGTTAAGCATTCTCTTGAGCCTGAGTATCTCTTTCGCGTGGATTTCTATGTCCGTTGCCTGTCCCTGAAAGCCTCCGAGGGGCTGGTGTATCATTATTCTGGCGTGAGGGAGGGCAAACCTCTTCCCTTTTGCCCCTGCGGCTAGCAGGACAGCTCCCATGCTGGCTGCCTGTCCCATGCAGATCGTAACCACGTCGGGTTTTATGTACTGCATCGTGTCGTAGATGGCAAGACCTGCCGTTACGACGCCTCCGGGACTGTTTATGTATAGGTAAATATCCTTTTCGGGGTCTTCGGCTTCTAAGAACAACAGCTGGGCAACTATGAGGTTTGCTATGTGATCGTCTATCGGGGTTCCTAGCATTATAATTCTGTCCTTCAAGAGCCTTGAGTATATGTCGTAGGCCCTCTCTCCCCTTCCCGTCTGCTCTATGACTATGGGAATGTACTGGTTGAGTATCTCTTCCATTCTCTCCTCCGAAAGGTTTGGCTTAAAATATAGGTAGAAGTGGCCGTCAAGTCCTAACCTTTGGGGATTCTCTTCTTATTCTCTTTGCGGCAATGACCCCCTTCAGCTTCCTTATTGATATCAGGAGCTTCTCAAGTTCTTCCTTGCTCCTTACCTCAAGGACAAAGTCGAGAACTGCCCTTCCGGAAACGTTCCTGGTGTTTACTGAGGCTATGTTTATTTTCTGCTTTGATATTACTGACGATATCTCTGCAAGCATTCCCGGTTGGTCAACCGTTGAGACCCTTACCTTTGCCGGGTAAACCCTGTCTGACGGGTTAAAGTTTACTCTGACTACCTTCCCCGGTGCGCTTTCTGCAATCTGCCTTGCCACGATGCAGTCCCTGGTGTGGATAACTATTCCCTTGCCAGAGTTGACAACTCCTATTACTTCGTCTCCGGGAAGGGGGTGGCAGCACTCTGCCAGCGAAACCACCATGTTGTCTATTCCGTCTATATTTATGGCAACGTCGCTTCTTCTCTTCGTTCCCTTCTTTCTCTTCTTCTCCCCTTCCGGTGCTATTCCGAGGAGCTTTCTGGCTACCTTGTCGGGGTCAACCTTCCCGAATCCCACGTCGACGAGGAGAGACTCGAGGCTGGAATAGCCGAGTCCCTTTATCCTTTCCGTGATTTCTTCCTCTTCCCTAATGGAGTTGAGGGTTCTTTCGGAGATTTTCCTTACTGCCTTATCTACGAGGCTTTCGCCCAGCTTCCTCGCCCTTTCGTTCTCTTCTTTCCTGAGGAAGTTCTTAATGGCGTTCCTTGCCTTTGATGTCTTTACAAAGTTGAGCCAGTCCCTGTTAGGCCTTTCCTGATTTCCCGTTATTATCTCCACCCTGTCACCGCTGGAGAGGGTGTAGTTAAGGGGAACCATTTTGCCGTTAACCCTTGCTGCCCTGCACCTGTGGCCGACGGAAGTGTGAATTGAATAGGCAAAGTCAACGGGTGTTGCTCCGACGGGAAGTGTTTTTATGTCTCCCTTCGGAGTGAAGACGTAGATATCCTCATTGTAGAGATCTTTCCTTACAGAGTCTATGAACTCCCTGGGATCCTTTTCTTCTTTTACCCACTCGAGGAGGTTTCTGAGCCAGAGAAACCTTTCCTTTTCCGATTCGGTCAGTGCTCCTCCTCCTTCCTTGTACTTCCAGTGGGCGGCTATACCCATCTCGGCAACCTGATGCATTTCCCACGTTCTGATCTGGAACTCTATAAACTGGCCTTTGGGGCCCACGACCGTTGTGTGGAGTGATTGGTACATGTTGGGCTTGGGAACGGCTATGTAATCCTTAAACCTTCCGGGGACGGGAGTCCAGATGCTGTGGATTATCCCGAGGGTCTGGTAACAGTGTCCGACAGTTTCCGTTATTACCCTTATCCCGGCTACGTCGTAGACCTCTTCAAAGGGTATTCCCTTCGTCACCATTTTCCGGTATATGCCGTAGATGTGCTTTATTCTCCACTGTATTTCGCACTCTATTCCGTTTTTCTCAAGCTCTTTCCTTACCTGCTCGATAACTCCTTCCAGGTAAGGAAGGAGCTTCTTCTTCTTTTCCCTTACCTTTTTCTCAATTTCCCTGTAAATTTCGGGTTCCAGGTACTTAAGGGAAAGGTCTTCAAGTTCGTTCTTTATCCTGTACATGCCGAGCCTGTTGGCAAGGGGCGCGTATATCGTCAGGGTTTCTTTTGCGTTTCTTATCTGGCTTTCCCTTTTCATGTGCTCCATTGTTCTCATGTTGTGGAGCCTGTCTGCCAGCTTTACTATCAGGACTCTTATATCCTCTGCAAGGGAGATGAGGAGGTTCCTGAAACTTTCAGCGTCCGCTTCCTCTTTGCTCTCGAAAGAGTAATTTTCCAGTTTTGTTACTCCCTTTACTATGAAGGCCACTTCCCTGCCGAACTCTTTCTCTATTTCCTCGATTGTTGTATCGGTGTCTTCGACGGTGTCGTGGAGGAGGCCCGCAACTATCGTGGGGACGTCCATTTTCAGCTCTGCGAGTATGTAGGAGACTTCGGCCGGGTGGGAAAAGTAGGGCTCTCCCGACTTCCTGAACTGACCCTTGTGCTTTTCCCTTGCAAAGTTGTAGGCTTTTTCTATAAGTTTTTCGTCGAACTTATCCCGGTATTCCCTTACTTTTTCTATAATTTCCTGACAGCTCCTCATGCCTTTAAACCGTAAAAGGGTTAACTTACTTAAATTAAGTCGTTCTGTTCAGGAGATGCAATGCCGGAAAGCCCTATCGGCGTTTTTGACTCGGGGGTGGGGGGGTTAACGGTACTGAAAGCCCTGAGGGAGCTTCTCCCCGGGGAGAATCTCATCTACTTCGGGGATACCGCAAGAGTTCCTTACGGAACAAAATCGCCCTCAACGATAATAAGATACAGCCTCGAAAACGCGAGGCTTCTGGAAAGCTTCGGCGTGAAAATGGTTGTTGTTGCCTGCAATACTTCCTCTGCTCACGCCCTCGATATATTGAGAAAGGAGTTTGATTTTCCCGTTGTAGGCGTTGTTAGGCCTGGGGCAAAGCTTGCCGTTGCTCTTTCAAAGAGCGGTAGGATCGGAGTAATCGGTACCGAGGCGACGGTTAGCAGCGGAGCTTACAGAAAGGCCATACTTTCTATAAACCCGTTTGCCACCGTTTTTGAGAAGGCCTGTCCCCTCTTTGTTCCCCTTATTGAGGAAGGATGGATAGAGGATGAGGTCACGGAGATCGTTGCAGGAAGATACCTGAAGGAGCTTCTCTCGGTGGGGATAGATACTCTGGTTCTCGGATGTACCCACTACCCCCTGATAAAGGGGATTCTCAGGAAGGTGTGCGGCGAAGGGGTTCGGCTGGTTGATTCTGCCGATGCTGTGGCGAGGGAGGTTGAGGGACTGCTGCCCTCAAGGAGCGGCAGGACTGAGGGAAAGGTCAGGATTCTGGTCAGCGACAGGACTGAGAGGTTTGAAAGGATAGCCAGAATGATTATGGGAGACGGCATAACAATCGAGGAGGTTTCCCTTGAAAAGGATTGACGGAAGGCTTCCGGATCAGATGAGGGAAGTGAAAATAACGGTTGATTACATAAAGTATGCGGAAGGGTCGTGCCTTATTGAGTTCGGTGATACCAAGGTGATCTGCACGGCTTCTGTCGAGGAGAAAGTTCCTCCCTTCCTCAAGGGCACGGGGCAGGGGTGGATAACGGCAGAGTACTCGATGCTTCCCCGGGCAACTGCACAGAGAACCGTTAGGGAAGCAGCAAAGGGGAGGCTTACGGGGAGAACGCAAGAGATACAGAGGCTCATCGGCCGTTCCCTGAGGAATGGCGTGAACCTTTCGGAACTCGGGGAGATAACTATCTGGATTGACTGTGACGTTATTCAGGCCGACGGGGGAACGAGAACGGCCTCAATAACGGGAGCATTTGTAGCCCTTTACAGGGCGCTTCAGAGAATCGACAAGGTCGATGCCGTGAAGAACTTTATAGCTGCGGTGAGCGTCGGAATAGTGGAGGGCGTTCCTCTTCTTGACCTTAACTACCAGGAAGATTCGATGGCGGAAGTTGATATGAACGTTGTTATGACTGATAAGGGGGAGTTTGCGGAGGTTCAGGGAACGGGGGAAGGGAGGCCCTTCAGCAGGGAGGAGCTTGAACGGCTTTTAAGCCTTGCAGAAAAGGGCATAATGGAGCTGGTGGAAAAGCAGAAGTCGGCTCTAGGGGTGGAGTCTTGAGGATTGTCTTTGCTACGAAAAATAGGGGAAAGGTGAAGGAAGCGGCCGAAAAGCTCAAGGAGTTCGGAATAGAGGTGGTTCCCTTATCCGAACTCGGAGACTTCCCGGCACCGGAGGAAACCGGGGAGACATTTTGTGAAAATGCCTATGAAAAGGCCGTTTATTACTCCAACCTTATCGGAGAACCTGTCATTGCCGAGGATTCCGGCCTTGTCGTTGATGTCCTCGGAGGCCGTCCGGGCGTTTACTCGTCGAGGTTTGCCGGTGAAGGAGCTTCTGATGAAGAGAACAACAGGAAGTTGATTGAAGAACTTAAAAGGCTCGGCCTTGACTCTTCCCCGGCACGCTACATTTCGTTTGTTTTCCTCTCCTTCCCCGAAGGAATGGGGCTTTGGAGTGAGGGGAAAGTGGAGGGGAAAGTAATAACAGTTCCGAGGGGAAAAGGAGGATTCGGCTACGATCCCCTCTTTGTTCCGGAGGGTTTTGACAGAACGATGGCTGAGCTGCCACTGGAAGAGAAGAACAGGATAAGCCACAGGGGTAAGGCCTTGAGTAAGCTGGTAGACTTGATAAAAGAGGTAAAAAAGTGGTAGTTTTGATCTTAACAGGGAGGAGTGTTAATGTCGGCTGATAGCATTAAGGGTTTAAAGAAGAGGAGGTTAAAACCTTCCGACATAAGGAACAGGGAATTTTCGAAGAAGCTCTTCGGATACGATCCCGACGAGGTTGATGCTTTTCTGGCAGAGGTTGCCAACAGCTACGATCAGCTGATAAGGGAGCTTGAACAGCTTCAGAGGAAAACGCCGGAGTATAAAGCTCAAACCGCCGTTGAAAAAGCAAAAAAGGAAATCGAGAAGCTCCTTGAGAAAAAGAGAGCCGAAAAGGAGGAGCTTGAGCGTCAGAAAAGGGAGATTGAAGTTGAAATAGAGAAGCTCAAGCTCGTTCAAAGGAAGATTTTCTCAAAGCTTAAGGCTACCATTATAGATATGACAAGGATAATTGAGGAGATCAAGCCCGATGCTCAAGGTAAGAAGAAGGAAGAACGGAGTGGAGCTGGAGTTGAGGGTTCAGCCCAAAAGTTCGAGGAACAGGATAGAGAAGGCGGAAGGGGGAAGACTGAAGGTGAGGGTAACGGTTCCCCCTGAAGGGGGTAAGGCCAACAGGGCGGTAATTGAGCTTCTCTCAAAGGCGCTGAAAGTTCCCAAGAGTTCTATAGAAGTGGTAAGAGGAGAGACTTCCAGAAACAAGGTGGTCTTCATCGAAGGGATTGATGTTGCAACCTTGCAAGAGAAACTGGGTATAGAGGTCGTTGAAACTACTTGACAACAAAAGCTTTAAATTGTATTTTCTGGAGTAGGTATTGAGGCACTTGGCCTAAAACTAATTATATGGAGGGAGCGGCATGACGAAGAGCGATCTCGTAGCAGCAATCGCAGAAAAGGCGGGAATCAGGAAAAAAGATGCAGAGGCCGCACTCAACGCCTTCATCGAAGTAGTTACCGAAGCCCTCAAGAACGGCGACAAGGTCGAGATCAGGGGATTCGGTACTTTCCTCATGAAGGAGAGGGCGCCCAGGGTTGCAAGGAATCCCAAGACCGGGGAAAAGGTGGAAGTTCCCGCAAAGCTCACTCCGGCTTTCAAGCCCGGAAAGGACCTCAAAGAGGCTACCGAGAAAGTTCTCAAGAAGAAGAAAAAGAAGTAATTGGGGGCTTCTGCCCCCTTTTTCAATCTATCAGCTTAAATATCCTGTTAAACCTCGGCAGGTGTTTCTCCCCGTCCCAGGAGAAGAAGATAATCCTGGCTATACCGACGATCTTATCCCTCTCCACGAATCCCCAATACCTGCTGTCGTAACTGTTATTCCTGTTATCTCCCATCATAAAGTATTCGCCCTTCGGAACTACGAAAACTTCAGTGGAGTCTCCCTGTGTTCCCGTCTTTAAAACGTAGTGCTTTTTCACGCTGCCGTCCCTTTTCGGGAGGAACTCGTAGTAGAGCTTTCCTTTGTAGCTTCTTCCCTTTTCGACGTAACTGTAGTCTCCTATGAGCCGGTACTTGCAGGGTTTTCCGTTGATGTAGAGCTTCCCGTCCACCACCTGTATCCTGTCTCCGGGAACTCCTATGATCCTCTTTATGTAGTAGATGTCGGGATTTTTGGGGAAGTGAAAGACGACGACATCCCCCCTCTGCGGTTCCCTTATCCGGTAGGTTATCTTGTCCACCAGCAGGAAGTCTCCCACCAGGAGGGTAGGTATCATTGATCCGGAGGGGATATGGAAGGATTGAACGATGAAGGTTCTTATGAGGAGAGCTAAAATCAGGGCAACGGCTAAGGATTTTACGTTTTCCAGGAGTTTATTTTCCTTTTGATCGGCCATTCTGCTTTCTCCGCTTTAAATTTCAATCGCCAAATTATATAAGGAGTTTCCGCATTGGTAGAGAGGTATCTTCTGTCTCTCCTTCTGGAGGTCGGGAGGGAGAAAGGCCTAATAACCTACTGTTGTCTTGCTTCGCGTCTCAACGGAGCTGTCGGAAGGGAGCTTTTACCCGAAAAGGGAAGAGGGTGCGGCAGGGTTGCTGTGCACCTTCACCGGCTGTGCAGAAAGTTTTACTCCCTGTACGGTGTTCTTCCCGGGTCGGTTGTTGTGTCAAAGGTTACGGGAATGCCCTCTGCGGGTTACTTTAAGTTCTTGAGGGAAATGGGGATTAACTTTTCCGATGAAAGGGACTTCTGGTTGGAAGCCCTCTACCGGTTTTACGACTTTTCCCTTCAGTTCGCGTTCGAGGAGCTGTGAAGTATGGGTTTTAAGCTGTTTGACAGAAACACCTTAAGGGAGCTTTACAGGGTTAGGAAGCCGGCGGCCTACCTTCCCCTGGAGCTTAACAGGAAAGCTCCCCGCTTTGAGGAGAGGGAAGTCAGGTTCGTTCTCACCTACCCCGACCTTTACGAGGTCGGGAGTTCCCATATCGGAGGGAAGATACTCTACTACGTTATTAACGACCTTACGGACTTTGCCCTTATGCACAGGGCTTACCTTCCCCGTCCCGATATGCAGGCGTTTATGAAGGAAAAGAGAATCCCCCTTTTTACCCTTGAGGAACAGAGGCCTGTAAGGGATTACGACCTCTGGGGCTTCTCTTTCTCTTCGGAGCTTACCTACACCAATGCACTTAAGGCCATGGAGCTTGCCGGGATTTCCCTTTTCTCTGAGGAGAGGGAGGGCTTTCCCCTTTTATTTGCCGGAGGTCCTTGCGTCTATAACCCCGTTCCCCTTTCTCCCTTCTTTGACTTCTTCTCAATCGGTGACGGGGAGGAGACTTTAATAGAAGTGGCGAAGGTTGTTAGGGAAGCAAAGGTAAGCGGAGCTTCTAAGGAAGATGTCCTTAAAGAACTGAAAGATATCAGGGGTATTTGGGTTCCGGCCTTCGGCAGGTATTCCGTTAAGAAGGCCGTTTTTACCGGGATTTCTAAAGGATGGTTTCACACCTCTCCGCCCGTTCCGGCGGTTGAGACGAGTCAGGACAGAATTGCCGTTGAGGCGGCAAGGGGTTGCCTGAGGGGGTGCAGGTTCTGTCAGGCCGGTTACATTTACAGACCTTACAGGGAAAGGGATGAAAACCTTGTTGCCGGGCTGATAGAGAAGACGTTCAGGAATACCGGTTACGAAGAGGCGTCGCTGTCTGCCCTTTCAATATCAGACCACAGCCGATTTAACGTTCTTGTTCCTAAGGTTATGTCTCTGTGCCAGAGGAAGATGATATCCCTCTCCTTACCCTCAATGAGGGTGAAGGGTTTTAATCCCGACCTTGCCTCCCAGCTCATGCAGGTTAAGAAAACGGGATTTACCCTTGCTCCGGAAGTTGGTTCTGACAGGCTGAGGCGGATAATAAACAAAGAACTTACCAACGAAGACCTCTTTAAAGCCGTTGAAGGGCTGTTTTCGAGGGGGTGGGGGAGGTTGAAGCTCTACTTTATGATCGGCCTTCCCTTTGAAACGGAAGACGATGTCAAATCCCTTGTCGATATGCTCTGGGAGGTTTACAGGATATCGAAACGCTACAGAGTCAGGAGGCACCTTGCTGCCGGGATATCGATATTTGTTCCGAAGCCCTTTACTCCTTTCCAGTGGGAAGCCTTTGCCGATGAGGCTTCGGTAAGAGAAAAGGTTTCTTACATAAAGAAGAAATCCCCCAGGAGTTTCCACCTCAGGTTTCACGACTACCGGCAGTCGATGATTGAAGCTCTCCTGACGAGAGGAGGAGAGGAAGTCTCTTCTCTTCTCCTTTCTGCCTACAAGAACGGGTGTCAGCTCGACGGGTGGAATGAGTACTTTAACTGGGAAGGATGGCTCAGGGCTTTTGAGGAAAGCGGAGTAAATCTTGAGAGAGAACTCGGCAGAAGGGATTTCGGAGAAGAGCTTCCGTGGGACTTCATCGAGGGGGTCGTTACCAAGGAATTCCTGGTCAGAGAGCTTGGGAGGGCTGAAAAGGAACTCTGGACTCCCGACTGCCGGATAGCGGGATGTCACGCCTGCGGGGCGTGTACACCGGAGCAGATTAAAGAACTCAAGAACTACCCGATACCGAAAAAGATTGAGTTTTCGGTTCCGCCCGGGAAGAAAAGGGAGTTTCCTTTAAAGAGGAAAGTTGCCCTTGTCTTTGAAAAGGTCGGTGCTGCCAGGTACCTTTCGCTCCTTGACATGACAAGAGTTTTCACGAGGACTTTCAGGCGCTTTGGTGTTCCCTTGAGGTATTCTCAGGGCTTTAATCCCCACCCGAAGTTCAACATTCTCCTTGGCCTTCCCGTAGGGGTTGAGGGATTGGGAGAGATTGTTGAGGTGGAGCTTTCGGAAGAAGCGTTTGATTTTGAAAAGTTCATAGCGGAGTCGGAAGACTTTTTACCGGAAGGGATAAGGTTTAAATCGTGGATAGAGCTTGGATTCAAGGAGAGTTTACTGGGCAGGATAGAGAAGGTTTCCTACAGGATAAGGCCTTATGACCCGTATGACCTGGAGGTGTTTGAGAAAGGGGAGGCTGTTGACAGGAAGGGAAGGGGGGTAGTTTTAAAGGACAAGCTTTTGAGGCTTGAAGAGAATTGCGGTGAACTGCTGGTTGAACTGCGGGTTGAGGGGGGTAATATTCTAAACATCGGGGATATACTGAACTGGATGGGACTTGATTTTGGAAGGGCAGATGTCATCAGAGAAGAGCTGTTGCCGCAAGCAGATACTCATTAACGCCCTCACCAAGGAAGTTCGGATTGCCGTTCTGGAGGAGGGCGAGCTTGTAGAGTTTTACGTTGAGAGGAAGGGCAGCAGGGGACTTGTCGGTAACATATACAAGGCGAGAGTCTTAAAAGTTGTCCCCGCCGTTCAGGCTGCCTTTGTCGATATAGGAATTAACAGGAAAGCCTTCCTTTACGTCAGGGATGCCTTGAACCTTGAGATAGATGACGATGAGCTTCTGAGCGAAGAAGTTCCCGACTTTGAGCTTCCGCCCGTCGAAGATGTCCTTACGGAGGGACAGGAACTTCTCGTTCAGGTTGTCAAAGAACCTATAGGAACAAAAGGACCGAGGGTTACGACAAACCTTACCATCCCCGGCCACTACCTCGTTCTTCTACCGAGCGTTAACAGGATAGGCCTTTCCCGAAAGATATCGGACGAGGAGGAGAGGGAAAGGCTCAGGGAGATAGCAGAGAGGATTAAACCGCCGGACTACGGGATCATCGTCAGGACTGCGGCGGAAGGTGCCACAGAAGAAGAGTTGGAAAGAGATCTTCTCTACCTGATGAAGGTCTGGGAAGGACTGCTTGAAAAGGCGGAGAAAAAACCGCCCCCGTCGCTTCTCTACCAAGACCTTGAGATTGTCCCGAGAACGCTCAGGGATCTTTTGACTGAGGAAGTTTCCGAAGTCCTCATTGACTCAAAAGCCGAGTATGAAAGGGCGTTGAGCTTTACAAAGGCTTTTATTCCCAAGCTTGCCGGGAGGATAAAGCTTTACAGCGGGAAAGTCCCCCTTTTTGAGAAGTTTCAGGTAGAGGTGGCCATAGAGAAGGCCTTGAAGAGAAAAGTCTACCTTCCCGGAGGGGGGTACATAGTTATAGATGAGACCGAGGCTCTGGTTTCCATCGATGTTAACAGCGGGAAGTTTAAGAAGAGTTCCTCTCTGGAGGAGACTGCCATAGAGATAAACCTGAAGGCGGCGAGGGAGATAGCGAGACAGCTCAGGCTCAGGGATATAGGCGGGATAGTGGTGATTGACTTCATAGACATGACTTCGGAGGAAAACAAGAAGCTTCTCCTTGAAACCCTTGAGAAAGAGCTTTCCAAGGATAGGGCGAGGACAAAGATTGTCAGCATGTCGGACCTCGGGCTTGTGGAGATGACGAGGAAGAGGGTCAAGAAAAGCCTCGGGAAGACGCTTACTATGACCTGTCCTTACTGTGAAGGAAAGGGAAGGGTGAAATCTCCCGAGACAGTGGCCTTTGAAATTGAGAGGGAAATACTGTCGCTCCTCAGGAATCCTCCCCACAGCTTCAGTACGGTCAGGGTTTATGCGAACCCTCTGGTTATCGAGAAGCTTCGAAATGAGGAGAAGGAAATAGTTGACAGGCTGAGTCAGAGCCTTGGTGTGGAGATAAGGACGATTCCCGTAGATCACTATCACGTTGAGAAGTTTACCGTTTCAAAGGCTTAATAAACGGGTCTGCCTGCTATAATCTTCACTAAATTCCGCCGGAGGAGAAATGAGAGGATTTCTGATAGTGCTTCCCGTTCTGCTTATCCTGGTGGCTTCCTGCGAGAGGATTCCTAGGACTGCCCAGGAGCAGTATAGAAAGGGTATAGAAGCGGCCGTTGAGGGAGATTGGGGTAAAAGTTCTATGCTACTTGAGAAAGCCCTTCAGGGGGAACTTTCCCCGAAGGAGCAGGAAATTGCAAAGATAACCCTTGCCGACGCCTACTTTAATGACGGGGATTACGAAAACGCTGCTCTTAATTACGAGGAGTTTCTCGAACTTTATCCTGCTTCTCCGAAAGCCCGGGATGCCCTGTTCAGGCTCGGAATCTGTTACCTTAACCTGACGAAAGGGCCTCAGTGGGACGTTACGTTTGCAAGGAAGGCTTACAACCTTTTCGGTAAGTTCATAGAGCGCTACCCGGAAGACCCGAGGGTGGACAAGGCCAGGAAATTCAGGAGAACTGCAAAGGAGATTCTCGCCGAACACGAGGTTTACATAGCGGGAACTTACGATATGATCAGGAAGTTTACCGCCTCCATTCAGAGGTACAGGGATGTTATGGAGAAGTTCGGAGACGTAGAGAGGCCTGACAGGCTCAAGTACCTCCTCGGTAGGGCTTATTACTACACTTATCTACAGTCCGAGGACGAAATCGATAGGTTGAAAGATCAGCTGGAGAGGGAAAAGGAAAGGCTTAAGTCCGAAGATCCGGAAGAGAGGAAAGTCGCGGAGAACAGGATTAAATTGATAGAGAAGGATATTGAGGACTGGAAAAGGAAGGCAAGGGAGAACAAGAAAGAAGGAGAGAAGATCCTTTCCGAGCTTGTCAGGGAGTTTCCCGGTTCGGTTTACGCGAGAAAAGCGAATGAGATACTTAACGGCGTTGAGCACCTTGAAGTTGAGCCGGTTATTGAACCTATAAAGCGTTCCCTGTGGTGGAAGATAAAGGAAACCCTCTGATCGGAGGTCTTACTTGGAGAGTATTGAGAAGTTAAGGACGGCTTTGAAGCTTGCGCTTGACAAGAAAGCCGAAAATCCTGTCATTATTGACCTGCGGGGGCTTACGAGCCTTGCGGATTACTTCCTCATCGTTTCCGCAAACTCTGATACTCATGCGAGGACGATAGCGGACGAGATTAAAAAGAAATTTAAGGAGATGGGAATTCTTCCTGTGAATGTTGAGGGCTATCAGCAGGGGAACTGGATTCTCCTTGACTACGGCGACCTGATAGTTCACATCTTCAGACCGGAGTTTAGGGAGCTTTACAACCTTGAGTCTCTCTGGATGGATGCTCCGAGGCTTGAACCCGGAGATTTGCTTCCCGAGGAAGTGGGGGCTTGAAGCTCAGGGTTGTTGCTGTAGGGAAAATTGCCCCGCACTTGTCGGAGGCTCAAAATTACTACCTTAAAAGAGTTCGCGGGCTTGAAGTTCTGGAAGTTAGGAAGGGAAGGAGTAAAGAGGAAGAAGGCAGAAGACTGCTTTCAAAGGCTGTCGGTTTTGTCGTGGCGCTCGATGAAAGGGGGAAGGAGCTGAGCTCGAGGGAGTTTGCCTCGCTTCTATCTAAACACTCCAGAATTACCTTTCTCGTAGGAGGGGCGGACGGCCTTTCCGGGGAAGTTAAGGAAAAAGCGGACTTTCTCCTTTCCCTTTCAAAACTTACCCTTCAGCACGACGTTGCAAGGATAGTCCTGCTGGAGCAGCTCTTCAGGGCGCAGGAAATAAACAGGGGAAGTCCCTATCACAGGGATTGAACTGCGGGGCAGATGTGCCTGTAGTCGCACCATCGGCAGTTTGATTCACAGGGAGCCGGAACGAGATCGGAAAAGCTTTTCCCCAGGAACTCGTCTTCTATAGTTTCGATTATCGGTAGGAGTTTTAATCGGAAGGCTTTAAGGTCGTTTTCTGAAAAGATTATGCGCTTTACAGTTCCGTAGCGGACGTTGTGAAGCTCAAGGGCAAACCGTTTAAACTGGGGAAACTTTACCTTTGCCAGCAGGGCGTACCACCTGAGCTGTGTTTTTACTTTGTTGTCAAAGTCGTAGCTCCTGCTGGTTTTGTGGTCTACTATGTAGAGGGTGTCCCCTTTTGAGAATACGAAGTCCAGCTTTCCCCTGAGGAAAACTTCTTTTGAACCGAAGGAAACCGGTTCAAATTCCCTGTTGGCCGCAAGCTCCACCTCAGAAGCTACCAGCCGGCTTTCACCTGCTCTTCTCAGCTGGCCGTTTACAAACTTAAGTATGTTCGGGAAGAACTCCTTGAGCTTTTTAAGGTCTGCTTCGGGTTCTTCTTTTTTAAAGTTCTCAGCAAAGTAAAAGAGGAGTTCTTTATTCAATGGCTTAAGTCTCTTGAAGGCCGTGTTGAGAGCGCTTTCGAGTATGTAGTGCACTCCGCTGCCGAGGATGAGGAACTCCGCCTTCTCTGCCGGTTTAAGCTTCTCGACGTACCTGAAGTAAAATTCATACTGGCACTTTTTTGCTTTCTGAACCTTTGAGAACGACCACGGCCTGAGGTGAGTGATATCAACTACTGCACTGTAATCTACCTTCAACCTGACCTTCTCCTCCGCTGAGCCGGTAGAATTTTAGCACTCTTCCGGTTTCTTTTATTTGGGGTGGATCCCGAAAACAGCGTCCCTTAGTTAAAATTCTCAAACAAGGTGGGATCCAATGGGAAAGAGAAAGAGTTACTCACCAGAATTCAAAGCAAAGGTAGCTATTGAAGCCATCAGAAAACCGTAGATGAACTGTACAGGTAAATAGGACAGCTGAAAGTGGAGAGATTTTTATTCAGAAAATTAGAACTATTCTGAGCAGGAAAGAAGGACTCCAGATGATAGAAAAAGACAGCAAACTAAGTATACGCAGGCAGTGCGAACTTTTGTCAGTTCCGAGTGATATGCCCAGAAGTCCTTGGGAGAACGGGGGGATAGAGTCATTTTTCTCTTGTCTTGAAAGGGAGGTATTTCAACGGTTTGAGATTGAAGATTTTAAGGAGATGAGGAGGTTGTTTTCTGAGTACGTTGAGTTTTACAACAATGAGAGAATGCACGGTACATAGGTTATAAAACTCCGAGGGAGAGGTATTTGGAATGTCTCGGTTCCCGTCAGGAGGTATTGGCTAATGTTAGTTGAGAGTTGTACAATTTTTAGGGGTCAAACCATAGTTGTCCAGTGATTTAGGGGGTAGCGGCATAAGCATTTCCACTAATCTTTTGTTTGAGGAGCAGTTTCCCGATGGGTAGAAACACACTTTTCTTGGCAAGCGTTTCCGGAAAAGCTTATGCCCTGCTTTGAATATCTTCAAAATTCAGTATGTCCATGTATTCCCACTCTTTGTAAGCCATTCCGTAAATGCCTTCCCTCGTGAGCGTATTCAGAATCTCTCCTTTTATGCTGAGCGATGCCAAAACAGGAATAACTTCTCTACCTGCGTATTCAGGGAAAAATTTAAACAGCCTTTCGACTTTCTTTTTAATCTGCTTCGCATGTTCCGGTCTTATAGAGCTTTTGACCTCTATTAAAAATACTTTATCCTTGCAGGCTCCTATAATGTCAAACTCTTCTCTTTCTCCCTCTCTTTTTCTTTCAACATTCATCATCAAATCTTCAGGCTCACACTTGAAATACTTCCTTATTACAGGCCTTGCAGCGGGAAATACAATATCTTCAACAATTGTTCCCATCTTGTTGGCAAGTTCTCCCCATTGCTTGTTGATTCGTTTCACTTCTCTCATCATTTCATCCTTAAACTCTTTCATTTCCTTCTTAAGGTTCTGTATTTCCATCTCCGTTTTATGTTGAATGTAAACAAGTTCCATAATTGCTTCTTCTAACCTATCTACTCTTTCTGTTAACTCGGGCATCTTGAAACCTCCAGAATATACCTAATTTTTCTCCTTACCAATATACTTTCCCCATTTCCCTCCCGCAACTTTCTTTCTGCCTTTAAAAGACGCAGTAACAGATAAGTTTTTTCTCCATGAGTGAGAGCTATTGCTATATGACAGCCTTCATTAAGAGGATTTCGGGAAGATGTCTTCGTATAGTTGTGGAACCTTTATGGGATAAATTGATAGTGATAACCGTGTTGTTTGACCGTAATTTAAGGAGGAAGGAGTTGTGCGACTGAAGTACAGTCCGGATGTTGACATAATTGTGATTGAGTTGAGCGATAAAACTCCGATTGAGGGTGAGTACTTAGAAGATAAAGGTGTTATAGTGGACTACGATGAAAATAACGAAATTGTCGGTCTTGGAATTTTTGATTGGAGTAAGAGAAAAACGCTCGAACTTCCATTTGTAGGTAAGCTGTTGCCTGTTTCAGCGTAGTGGCAGTTTTCTTTCTCGAGACTTTCGGTTTTTCAGAAATATGATTCTCAGGAATTGGTCTGACTCTTTTTCCCGCGTTTGCGTTAAGGTGTCCTTTATCCTTTCGGTTTTTACCTGTTCCGTGTCTTAAGATCTGTTACGACGGTTTTTGAGTGTAAGGGTTTGCGCCGTGTGCCGTATCTACGAAGGTTTTTCGTAAAATTTGCGGAAAGCCGTCGGTTTCGCTATCTTCAATAAAACAACCGAAGAGGAGTCGAAAATTGAAGGAAACTTCGACCAGACTCGTTCTGCACTTTCCGAAGGAGACTTGGGACAAACCGGTAATATACAAGCTCATAAAGGACTACGACCTTGTGGTGAATATACTGAGGGCGGAGATCCTCCCCAAGATGGAAGGATCTGCTGTTGTAGAGCTGAGGGGGGACAGAAAAAAAATAGGAGAAGCGGTAAAGTTCTTGAGGAGTCTCAAAATAAAGTTAAAGCCGCTGGAACTTGACATATTCCGTGAAGATGAGAAGTGCGTTCACTGCGGAGCCTGCATAGCCCCCTGTCCCACCAATGCGTTTTACCTCGATTCGGAAACCTACAGGGTTGAGTTTGATAAAGACAAATGCGTGGGGTGCGGTCACTGTATTCCGGCCTGTCCGCTGAGGATTATCTATTCGGCGGAGTTTTAGGAGTTAATTTCTTCCAAAATCCTTTCTGCGGCGCTTCTCGGGTTTTCTGCCCTTGTTATCGGTCTGCCGATGACTATGTAGTCCGTTCCTATTTTCTTTGCCTCTTTCGGCGTTGTTATCCTCTTCTGGTCGTCTTTCGAAGCCCAAACCGGTCGAATTCCCGGGGTTACTGTTAAGAAATCCTCTCCTAAGTTTTCTTTTATAGTCCTTACCTCTTTGGCTGAGCAAACGACGCCGTCCAGTCCGGCTTTTCGGGCAAGTTCGGAGAGCCTCAGTACCTCATCTTCCACTGCCGAGGGGATGCCCACGCTTTTAAGGTCTTCGTCTGACATGCTGGTCAGTATGGTTACGGCGATGAGTAGTGGCCTGTTTAGGCCGAGCTTGTCTGCGTATTCCCTGTTAAATTCGGCAATGTGTCTGAGGAAATCGTAGCCTCCTAAGGCGTGGACGTTATACATCCAGACGCCCGACTCTACGGCAACTTTAGCGGCAGACTTTACCGTGTTCGGGATGTCGTGGTACTTGAGATCAAGGAAAACTTTCTTCCCTTGGTTTGAAAGCTCCCTGACGATTTCTATTCCTTCCCTTGAAAAAAGCTCCAGTCCTACTTTGTAATGGGAAATAAAATCCCCGACTTCTCTTACAAGCTTTAATGCTTTCTCCCTTGAATCAAAGTCAAGGGCAACGATCACTTCCGGCTTCATTACAGCTCCTCGATCATGCAGACAAATGTCGGTTTAACTATCACGTCGAGCTTATCTATTTCCTCAATGGCTTTTTGAACTTCCCTTTTCCTGGCAGGATGGGTTGTCATAACAACGGGAACTGCCCCTTTGATCTGTCTTCCTTTCTGAAGTGCCATTCTGATGCTTATGTTGTACCGGGCTAATACTTCTCCGATTCTGGCAAGCACTCCGGGCCTGTCAAGAGCTGTGAACCTCAGGTAGAAGCTCGAGATAAATTCATCAGGTTCACTGATTTTAAGTTCTTCCTCTTTAAAGAGGCATTCCGGGACGGAATAGGAGTTCCCGAGGGCAAGGTCAATAATGTCGCTTACGACAGCACTGGCGGTGGGTTTCTCTCCTGCTCCTTTTCCGTAATACAGGGTTTCTCCGACAAAGTCCCCCTCTATCAGGCAGGCGTTAAAGACGCCGTTAACGCTTGCAAGGATGTGATCTTCGGGGATCATTGTGGGGTGAACGCGAACTTCGAGGTTACCATCGGTTACCTTGGATATTGCAAGGAGTTTAACAACATAGCCGAACTCTTCCTTTGCTATCTCTATGTCGAGGGGAGTTAGGTCGGAGATTCCTTTAACGTAAACGTTTTCCGTTTTTACCCAGCGGCAGAAGGCAAGAGATGAAAGCACGGCAATTTTATGGGCGGCGTCAAAACCCTCTACGTCGAGGGTTGGGTCGGCCTCTGCATAGCCCAATCTCTGGGCTTCTTTAAGGGCGGTTTCAAAGTCGATTCCTTTTTCCGTCATTTCCGTGAGTATGTAGTTTGTGGTGCCGTTTAGGATTCCGTATACGGCTTTTATCCTGTTACCCACGAGTCCTTCTCTTAAGGCCTTGATAACGGGAATTCCTCCGCCGACGCTTGCTTCGAATTTTAGGGAGACGCCGTTTTCCCGGGCCAGGAAAAACAGATCCCTTCCGAAGTCTGCAAGCAGGGCTTTGTTTGCCGTTACTACGTGCTTTTTCCTTTTTAAGGCTTCCTCTATCAGCCTTTTTGCTACGGTAGTCCCTCCTATAAGCTCAACGACGGCGTCACATTCTGCTGAAAGGGCTTTTAGTCCATCGTTGTACGTTTTATCGGCGGGTATCCCTAATTTCCTTACCTTTTCTGTATCCCTGTCTGCAACGAAAGCTATCTCTATTTTCCTTCCGATTCTTTTCTCAATAAGGGAAGCATTTTCCTTTAGAAGTTTGACTACTCCGCTTCCGACAGTTCCACAGCCGGCTATTCCGACTCTAAATGGAGTCATCGCTTCTCCTTAGACCTTTATATTCCTCAGACCGTACTTTTCAAATGCTCTCTTTATGCCTCTAACGGCCTGTTTTATCCTCAGCTCGTTCTCAACTAAAGCAAACCTTACGTATTCGTCTCCGTACTCGCCGAAGCCGATTCCGGGGGAGACGGCGACTTTCCCGTCTAAAAGGAGCATTTTGGAAAATTCCAGGGAACCCATTGCCCGGAACTTTTCCGGTATCTTTGCCCAGACAAACATAGTCGCTTTCGGCTTTTCTACACTCCAGCCTATCCTGTTAAGGCCTTCTACCAGCACGTCCCGGCGTCTTTCGTAGATTTTCCTGTATTCTTCTACGCAGGACTGATCTCCCTTAAGGGCAATAATCGCCGCTATCTGTATCGGCTGAAACATTCCGTAATCGAGGTAACTTTTCATCCTGTATAGGGCATGGATAATTTCCTTGTTGCCGGCGGCGAATCCTACTCTCCAGCCGGCCATCGAGTAGGTTTTTGAGAGCGAGTAGAATTCGACGGCGACTTCCTTTGCTCCTTTAACCTGGAGGATACTCGGGGGAACGTATCCGTCAAATGAAATTTCTGCGTAAGCTATGTCCTGTATGACTATGAGGTTGTTTTCCCTTGCGAAGTCAACGACTTTCTCGAAAAACGAAAGGTCTACCGTTGCGGTGGTGGGGTTGTGGGGAAAGTTAAGTATAAGCAGTTTCGGCCTCGGCCAGCTCTCCTTGTAAGCTTTTAAAATGGCTTCGAAGAAAGCTTCCTTGTCAAATCCCTCATCTGTGAGCAAGGGAATACTCCTTACGTCTCCTCCGGCAATGATTATAGAGTATGGATGAATCGGGTAAGCAGGAGCGGGAACGATTGCCACGTCTCCCGGGTTTATCAGAGTAAGGGCAAGGTGAGCAAGTCCTTCTTTTGAGCCTATTGTGGTTATTACTTCGGTTTCGGGGTCGAGATCAACGTTGTACTTCCTTTTATACCAGAGGGCTAAAGCTTCCCTGAGTTTGAAAAGGCCTTTGGTCTGCGAATACCTGTGGTTTTTGGGATTCTGGGCTGCCTCGCAGAGCTTGTTTACTATATGCTGTGGAGTGGGTAAGTCCGGATTACCCATTCCGAGGTCAACAATATCCTCTCCTGCTCTCCGAAGCTTCATCTTGAGGTCGTTCACAACGGCGAAAACGTAGGGAGGAAGCCTGTCTATCCGCGCAAACTGGAATTTCGGCATCTTTCTCTCCAAAACGGTAGTTGGAAATTATACCGAAAGGTTTTGGCTTTTAACTTAGTCGAAGACTCCCCGGGAAACAACTTGTGTCTTTGCTTGAGGGAAAGCTTTTCGTTTAGGAAGGGTGTGCAGTATTTCGGGATTTTGTTTGGATGCATCGGCCTCAAAAAGCAATAAAAAAAAAGGGGGCCGAAGCCCCCTTTGATTGATTTCTTAACTGACCTTAGAACTTGAGGTCGGCTTGAATGTAGATGTGATCTCCACTTTCATCATCACCGAAAACGTATTTGTAGGCGTCATCTGGATCAAAGTGATACCAACCAGCTTTCAGGCAGAGGTTCTTGCTGTACTTGTATGTAGCTTCGAGATCAGTTTCCCATCCGATAGTATCATCTGATACTTTTTTGCCATTTATAACAGTTTCCACATCTTCGTCGGTCTTGAAGTAGTGAGGAGCGAAGTAAAGAGCCAGTCTATCAGTTGGCTTTGCGGTAATTACTAAATAAAGATCTTTGACACCAGGATACTGAACCCCTGCAGCAAGGTCAATTAAACCGCCCCCATTCATGGCTATGAATTTATTAGCAATATCATAGTGTCCTGTCCACTTATGTGCTGTAGGAAGAACTGCCCAGAAGGCGTCGATGTCATTGTCGTCATCATTGCCGTCACCAGAATAGAAGTCATAGTTCAGCATAACTGAAGGTTTCCAAGCAACATTATCAAATGTTGCTCCGACACCTACACTGTAGAATCTACCTTTAAAGTCATATCCCCCGTCTTCTACATCTTCAAAATCAGCATTTCCTGACTGGATAGCTCCTTCAAGATTGAGTTTTATTTTTGCAAAATCTGTATCGAATACGGGAGTAACACGGACATAAAGGGTGTTTATGTTTATATCTTCCTTTCGGGTTCCAATGGTAGGATTGGTTATATCAGGGTCTTTTGTCGGATCTATAGCAGTAATAGTTGCCGTTTGCGGGTTAACATAAATGTCGGTTATTTCGTATGTTCCACCTATTCCAAATGGCTTGAACTTACCTTGCCATGTAGCTACGAAAAGTTCTATGTTGTGAGGATCTACTTCGATATTGTCGAGAGTGCCATCCTTGTTGATGTCATAAACTTTTTTATAAAGCTTAGGAGACATACTTCCATCGCTAAGCTTTCCGTAGAAGAATCCAGCAAGTCCGTAATCTCCAGCTACGTATCCAATTAAGATACCGTCAAGGCTCCTACCCGGCATAGACCAGTCGACGGCACCTACAAGCCTCTGGTTTCCGAGGTTAACTTCCTGACGACCGAGCTTAACGATTACGTTGCTGATTCCGAATGGGTTGGAAAGAAGCATGTAAGCTTCGTGCATTCCTACGTTGTCTTTCTCACCTAAACCAAGACCTTGTCCGTTTTCACCCCATTCTCCAGTAGCCTGTGGAGCAAACACAGCAGTTACACCATCAGTAAGCTCGGCTTTGATTTTCAGTCTGGCTCTGTAACCAACTTGAGCCTCTTTTCCATTTCCACTTCCAGGCTCGGAAGCCTCCCACTCAAGCCTTTCCCTCAACTGACCGCCGATGGTCACTTTAGTGCTGCCCATTTCCATGTCGGCAGCTTTTGCGCTCGGTGCAGCAGGTACTATAAGTGCTGCTGCGAGACCCATTAAGGTCACTGCCTTCAGTGCTTTCCTCATCTTGGGACCTCCCCATCTAAAGTTTTTAGAGTTTTGCTCGAATCTTGTTAAAGCTGTTCACTCACGAGAAAATTTAACATTACTGTCAAACCCGTGTCAAGATATCCTTTGTGCACCAGCCGCCTTGTTTTGCAAACTTGCAACAAACTGTTGGGAAACAGCTGTATCCCGGCAGTCATTATAGCAAAATTCCCTACTTTACGAAAAATTTGCGTGCTAACGCTCTCCTTTTCAAAGGAGAGATTCGGCACACGGCGTAAGCCGTTGCACTCAACAACTGTCGTGATAGATTGTAAACTATGGGACGGGTTAAAGCTGAAAAGACAAGAAACACCTTAAAGCAGACGAGGGAAAAGAGAAAAACTCAGGTTCCCCGAGTTTATCAGCTCAAGCTCCAGAATCTATCAGAAAAAGACAGAGAAGTATTAGGCAGATTATTCCTTGAGGCAAAGTGGCTATACAACTACATAATTGCAGATGTAGAAAACAGGTTGAACAGAGATACTTGGAAACTCAAAGAAGTAGAAATCAAAACACCAGAGGGGTTTAAAAGGAGAGAAATAAAACAACTCTTCTCCCAGATGAGGCAAGGAATAGTAGAAAGGATAAAGGGAAATCTTCTCTCCCTCAAAAGAGCAAAGGAGAAAGGAATCAAGGTAGGGAAGCTCTCATTTAAAAGCGAAGTAAGGAGCATACCGTTAAAACAGTATGGGATAACCTACAAGATTTCTGGGGATAGGAATAGAGTAAAAATACAGGGAATAAAGAAAAAGTTTAGAATCTTAGGACTCCACCAGATACCAAAAAACGCAGAACTTGCAGAAGCACACCTTATAAAGAAACCCTCCGGATATTACCTGCACGTAGTCTGCTACCTTCCGAAGGAAGAAGTTTTAAAGGAAATCAGAGAAAGGCGATTAAAAGAGCCGATAGGTATAGACTTAGGAGTAAAGCACCAGCTAACTCTATCAAACGGAGAAAAGTTTAGCTGGTATATACCTGAAACAAAAAGACTCATAAGACTTCAAAAATCCTTATCCCGAAAGAAGAAAGGGAGTAAGAACTACTGGAAGATAAAACAGCTAATTAGGAGAGAGTGGGAATACATCAACAACAAGCGAAAAGACACCCTCAATAAAGCAGTAAGCTACCTCAAAAGATTCTCTCTCATAGTAGTTCAGAACGACAACATCAAGAGCTGGAAAGAGGGATATTTCGGTAAACAGATACAAAACACGGGAATAGGGGGAATAACTGCAAGGCTGAGAACCCTTGCGACCCTTATTCCTGTGGTCTTTGTAGATAGATACGAACCTACTACCCAAACCTGCTCCTTTTGTGGGCATAGACAGAGAGTTTCCCTATCGGAGAGAACCTTTAAGTGTCAGAGTTGCGGTAAAGAGATAGACAGAGACGTTAATTCAGCGAGGAACATACTGAGGATAGCGATAGAGAAGCTTAAAGGAGAAGGAAAACTCCTAAAAACCCTACCCGTGGACTGCGGGGAAGTAACGCCCGTGGAGTGGGGTTTATCCCACGATGAAGCGGGAAGCCCCGACTTTAGTCGGGGGAGGAAGTCACGCTTTTGACCTTGCCTTCTGTTTTAAGTAGGCTTCTATGAAGTTGTCTATTTCCCCGTCCATAACTGCGTTAACGTTTGATGTTTCCTCTCCCGTTCTGTGATCCTTTACCATTTGGTAAGGGTGAAAGACGTAGGATCTTATCTGGTTGCCCCAGGCAATGCTCTTGTGTTCTCCCCTGGCTTCGGCAATTTTCTCTTCCCTTTTCTGCCTTTCGAGTTCGTAGAGGCGGGCTTTAAGTATCTTCATTGCCCTTTGCCTGTTCTGGATTTGAGATCTTTCACTCTGGCAGGTTACCACTATTCCGGTCGGTATGTGGGTTATCCTGACTGCCGAGTCGGTTTTGTTTACGTGCTGTCCCCCGGCACCGGAAGCCCTGAAGGTGTCAATTCTTATATCTTCTTCTTTTATTTCGATGTCTATCTCCTCGTCGATTTCGGGAACGACAATAACACCGCAGAATGAGGTATGCCTTCTGGCGTTTGAGTCAAAGGGAGAAATTCTGACAAGCCTGTGAGTTCCGTGTTCTGCCCTCAGGTAGCCGAAAGCATACGGCCCTTTTATGAGAAGAGTTGCGCTTTTTATGCCGGCTTCTTCGTTTTCCTGAAGGTCAAGAATTTCTATCTCAAACCCCTTTCTCTCTGCCCACCGGATATACATCCTCATAAGCATTTCTGCCCAGTCGCAGGATTCCGTTCCGCCGGCTCCTGCGTGGATGGTCACGATGGCGTTGTTTTTATCAAACTCTCCGGAAAGGACGCTTTTGACTTCCAGTGAGTCCAACTTCCTGGCCGTTTCCTTAAGCAGTTTTTCTGCTTCTTCTATAAGATCCTTTTCTCCTTCTTCCTCCGCCATCTCAAGCAGAGTTTCGGCGTCTTCCAGGCTTTCTTCTATCTTTCTGAACTCTTCGAGTTCACTTTCGATCCTGTTCCTTTCAACAGAAAGAGATTGAGCTCTTTTTTGGTCGTTCCAGAAATCCGGAGACGACATTTCTCCTTCGATTTCTGAAAGCCTTCTTTCCATTTCGGCTATGTCAAAAATACCCCCTTATTTCGGAGTATTTTTCTTTTAGTTTTGTCACTTCTGTTCTGAGTTCCTGGATTCTTTCCAGCATGATGCCTCCCGAACGTTGATTCGCTCTCTAATGTAGATTGGTTTTTTCTCCTGTCAAATTCCTGCGTATGTATAGGAAAGCCGAGATTCCCACCGTCAGGTACAGAATCAGTATGGAGGCGATCTCTTCCGGATTGGTGGCAGTCAAGTATATTACGATTGTTAGGGTGGTGATTGACATTAAAAAAAGTCCTGTTAGAGCAATGTTCTTGTTGGCTCCGGTTGTATTTATCAGCTTTAGATTTGCCAGCGACACGCCGATTGATACCAGAAGGAAGGTCAGGCTTGAAAATTCGGCAATTATCGAAAGGGTTCCAAAAAGCGTAAAAGCCAGGGAGAATAAAGAGAGGCTCCAGAGGGAAACGTAGGGAATTCCCTTCCTGTCCCTTTTCATGAAAGGTTTGGGCATCATTCCTTCTTTTGCCATTTCGGCCATCATGCGGGAAGCTCCGAAGAGCGTGGAGTTAATAGCAGAACTCGTTGCAAGAAGCGCTCCCACTCCTATTAGGATTCTTCCCCACTTTCCGAGTATCGGTTCTGCAACGACTGCTAAAGCGTATTCTTTTGCCGACATCAGCTCTTCGAAGGTCAAGGTACCGACCGCAACTACTGCCAGTAGAAGGTAGATGATTCCCGTTATTACTATTGAGCCGTATATTCCCGCCGGTATGTTCTTGTCGGGATCTTCTGTTTCCAGGACGGCATTGGTGATAAGCTGGAAACCTTCGTATGCAACGAATATAACGGCGGCTCCGAGGAAAACGGAGTGAATTCCCCTGTCAAAAGAAGGAATGAGTTTTTCCGTATCTACCTGTGAGAGTCCTATAAGTCCGAATAGGAGAAGAATTGCGATTTTTGAGTAAACAATTAAATCTTCGGTCAGTCCGGAGGACTTGACCCCCTTCAGGTTTACAAACAGGAAAAACAGGAGAACACCTGCCGAAAGCAGAACTCTAACGGCCTGAGAACCGGGAAATCCTATGAGGTCCGCTCCGTAAGCGCCGAAAGTAAAGGAATACAGAGCAAGGGTTCCTATGTAACCCACTATAACAGTCCAGCCTTCAATTCCTGCAATGTAGGGCTTTTCGGGAAAAGCCCTGCGCAGGTAAGTGTAGCTGGCACCGTCGTCTCTAAAGGTAAGGGCAAGCTTTACGTAGTGGTATCCGGCGAAAAGGGCTATAAGCATGTCTATTAAGAATGAAAGGGGAGCCATATTTCCGGCAAATCCCACCGATAGGCCGAGGACGGAGAATATTCCCCCTCCTATCATTCCTCCCACTCCCATAGCTATCAGTTCTTTGAGCTTCAGCTTTTCACCTGTCTGCCCTGTAAAGGCCAACGGTTATTCCTCCGTTTGAGAAGTGGGTTATTTTCCTTACGTTTAACCCTGTTTCCTTAGCAAGACTTTCTGAAGGCGAGAGAAAAAGAAGCTTGTACGATGAAAATTGACTTTCTACCCACTCTCCCAGCCTCCGGTAAATTTCCTTTACGTTTCTTACGGACAGCCTTTTCCCGTAAGGGGGGTTGGTTATCACGACTCCTTCCTTAAAGGAGAGGGAGGGAAAAGAAAGGTTTTCAAACTTTACTAGGTTCAAAACGCCTGCTGCTTTGGCGTTTTCTGCTGAAGCCTTTACGGCTTTTTCTTCAATGTCGAAACCGAGTATGGGCGACTTTACGCTTCTTTCTTTAATTTCTGAGAGGATCCGTCTGAAAAGTTCCTCATCGAAATTTTTCCACTCCATAAAGGCAAACGTTCTCTTCCTGCCGGGAGGTATGTTGGCCGCTAAAAGTGCCGCTTCTATCGGAATGGTCCCCGAGCCGCAGAACGGGTCGATAAGGGGAACTTCACCTTTCCAGCCCGAAAGTAAAATCATTGCGGCAGCCAGGTTTTCCCTTAGAGGAGCTTCCGTCTCCGCCACCCTGTATCCCCTTTTATATAAAGGAGGGCCCGATGAATTGATGCTGATAGTGCAGATATCCCTTTCAAACCTGACGACAATTGACGTTCCTTCATCTTCAAATCGGGATAGCTTCGGGGAAAAACCGACGGCTTCCTCTATGCTTCTCAGGATTCTTTCTTCGATTGCCTTTGTGTGGTAAAGCTTTGATCTTCTTGAAGTAACCCTTATTCTTATCGAAATTTCTGGCTTTAAGAAATTTTCCCACTTACACCTTTTCGCTTTCCTTACCAGTTCTGCAAAGTGCTTGGCCTTGAACTGGCAGAACCTGACGAGAACTCTCGTTGCCGTTCTAAGCCAGAGATTACACCTGTATAGTTCTTCAAGCCCTCCCGAAAACTCTACTCCTCCCGGAACGACTCTTCCCTTTATCCCCAACTCCTTCAGCTCTTCGGCGGTGACTTCTTCTATGCCGGGCTGTGAAACGGCGAATAACTCCAATTTAAGCCTCCAGTTCTTTCAAGATTTCCTCGGAGAGCTTCCTAACGGCGCCTCCTTCTAACTTGCTCTTTACCTTTTCATTCAGCTCCTTTCTCAGCTTTTCCTTTTTGAACAAAAGAGCTTCCAGAGCTTCAACAACCCTTTCAGCATTCGCCTCCCCCTGAAGGAGTTCCGGGACTACTTCATCCCCGGCAATGATGTTCGGGAGGGAGATGCGGGAAAGCCTTACGACCTTCTTTGCAATGTAAAATGTAAGAGGGTTAACCTTATAAACGACGACGTGAGGAAGGCCAGCAAGGGCTGCTTCAAGGCTTGCCGTCCCGGAAGCAATGATTCCGGAAGTCGCGTAGTAAAGCAGGTCATACCTTTCCTCTTCCGGGATAAGTCTTATTCTTCCGTTTCCTCCTTCCTTTTTAAACCACCTTTCGCCTATCGAGGATGCCACCGCAAGGCCGAACTGGAAGTTCGGGAAAAGCCTCTCTACAACTTCTTTCATTAGGGGAAAAAGCTTCTCCACTTCTGACTTCCTGCTTCCCGGCATTAGGGCAATTAACGGTTTTTCTACGGAAAATCCCCATCTGCTGAAGAACTCCTCCCTTTCCGAGGACGGCTTTACCAGATCTACAAGTGGGTTTCCGACATAGACCGCCTCTACGCCCCTTTCCCTGTAGAATTCGACCTCAAAGGGGAATATAACGAACAGCTTGTCAACGACCGACTTTATCTTGTTGATTCTCCGCTCCCCCCACGCCCAGAGCTTCGGGGGGATAAAGTAAAAGACCTTTATACCTCTTTTCTTTGCTTCCCGGGCAATTTGCAGGTTGAATCCCGGAAAGTCTATAAGAAGAACTGCGTCCGGCTTTTCCTTACTTAAAAATTCGCCGATTCTCCTCTTTGCTCTTGCGATTTCCGGAAGTTTTTTTAAAACCTCGAATAGGCCAAAAACGGCAATTTTCTTCGAATCGTAAATTCTTTTTACTCCCTTAACGTCCCTGCAGAAGACTCCGTAAATTTTGAGATGCGGGGAAAGTTCTCCTGCAAGTTTTTCTCCGTAAATTGAGCCCGAAAGTTCACCTGTTACGATAAGCAACTTTTTCATTGTTATCTGTCAGATCAATTTCAGGAAGTTTTCGATTATCTTTATTCCGTCTTCTGTTAAAATCGACTCCGGATGAAACTGAACGCCGTAAATGGGGTATTCCTTGTGCCTTATTCCCATTATTTCCCTGTCATCCTCGCTCTCTGCTGTAACTTCAAAGCACTCCGGTAGGCTATCCCTTTCAATTATGAGGGAGTGATACCTTATTGCAGAGAAGGGGTTCTTCATTCCTTCAAAGAGAAATTTGCCGTCGTGGATGATGTTTGATGCCTTTCCGTGCATTAACTTCTTTGCCCTGACTATCTTGGCTCCGAATGCAAAACCTATGGATTGGTGCCCCAGACAGATGCCCAGTATGGGAACTTTACCGGCAAAGTGCTTTATGGCCTCGACAGAAACTCCTGCTTCTCTCGGCGTGCAGGGCCCCGGTGAAATTACGAGGGCTTCCGGCTTCTTTTCCTCAATCTCCTCAACCGTTATCTTGTCGTTCCTGTAAACCTCAATTTCGGCGCCCAGCTTGCCGAAGTACTGGACGACGTTGTAGGTAAAGGAGTCATAGTTGTCTATCATCAAAATCACTTTCTATTCCTCCTTTAAAGCCTTGCAGATTTTTTCGTTCCAGTTAGAAAGGGCAACAACGTAGTCTTTTTCGGGTAGAGGGTTGAGAATCAGGACTTTCCCGCCTATTGCTCTGGCTACCTCTTCCGGTACTTTCCTGTCGGCAAATATTTCGGATATGACGACTCTCGCTCCCAGCTTCTTGGCCTTTTCGATGGTTGTTTTTAACCGTTCTGCCGTTACCCTTTCTTCGGGAGTTCTTGCTATTTCTATAACCTTAATTCCCAGCGTTTCGAGGAGCGGTTTCCATACGGGGTGGTAAATGACTACGGCTTTTTCTTTAGCTCCTTTGAGGCACCTGGTGGATCTTTTTAAGATCTGGTCGATCATGGCCGCATAGTCGTCGGCTCTCTTTTTGTAGTAGGTTTCCCTCTTCGGGTAAAAGGAAGTAAGTCTGTCTGCAACTTCAAAATAAACTTCTTCCATGAGGACAGGGTTCATCCAGAGGTGATACCCGGGTTCTCTGACCTGAGGGTACTTCTGTGCAAACAGCTCTCCGAGGTTGAGAACTTTATCTTTTTTAATTCCCCTGACTGCCCAGTCGTCGAGGCCGAGACCGTGGACGATTACCAAGGAGGCCTCCTTTAGCTCCTTTACGTCGGAGGGCTTGGGCTCATAGCCGTGGGGGGAGATGCCGCCCTTTAAGACGGAGTAGTACCTGAAGTCCCTTCCTCCTATGTACTCGGCGACAGACTTCCAGACCGGCAGGGATGTCGTTATCAGAGGTTTCTTGCTCCCACTTCTGCATCCGAAGAAGACTATCGGGATAACAAGGATGGTAAGGATTAGCTTCTTCATAACGCCTCCGGGTCAGAAAAGGCTGTTCCTGCTATAATTTATCCCAATTTTATACCGACAGAGGTGGTAATGCTTAACAGGAAGCCGGCAATCCTTGCCCTCGAAGACGGGACTTACTACGAAGGATACAGTTTCGGAGCAGAAGGGGAAACCTACGGGGAAGTAGTCTTTACCACTTCAATGACCGGTTATCAGGAAATTATTACAGACCCTTCCTTTAAAGGACAGATAGTCACGATGACCTGTCCGCTGATAGGAAATGTAGGGGCAAACTCGGAGGACGTCGAGTCTGACGGACCGAAAGCTGAAGGTTTTGTGGTTAAAGAGATTTCGGAAATTTACTCCAACTGGAGGGCCGAGAAGTCCTTTGAAGACTACTTGAAAGAGTACGGCGTTGTCGGGATATGCGAGGTAGATACGAGGGAGCTTACAAAGAGGCTGAGAAGTGCCGGAACTATGAGGGGCGTTATTTCCACTGTTGACCTTGATCCCGACAGCCTGATATCTAAAGCCCGCTCCATTCCGAAGATGGAGGGGCTTAACCTCGTTGATGAAGTTACGTGTAAGGAACCTTACGAGTGGGATTTCGGAACGTGGAAGCCCGGGGAAGGCTACCCGAGGAGAAAGGATTTTAAGTATTCCGTTGTGGTTCTGGACTTCGGCATAAGGTACAACATTCTGAGGAATCTGGTTGACGTCGGTATAAAACCGATAGTTGTTCCCGCCCACACCCCTCCTGAGGACGTGTTAAAGCTTAACCCGGACGGTATATTCCTGTCCTGCGGTCCCGGAGATCCTGCGGCCGTAACTTATGCTATAGAAAGCATCAGGTACTTAATAGCAACCTTCAGAAAGCCCATATTCGGTATATGCCTCGGCCATCAGCTTACCGCCCTTGCCATGGGAGCTTCCACCTATAAGCTGAAGTTCGGGCACAGGGGTGCGAACCAGCCCGTAATGAACAAGAAAACGGGAAGGGTAGAGATAACTGCTCAAAACCACGGTTTTGCCGTTGATGAGTCAACTTTACCCGACGATCTCGAGGTAACCCACTATTCCCTCAACGACGGAACTGTTGAGGGCTTAAAACACAAAACGAAGCCTCTATTTACCGTTCAGTACCACCCGGAAAGTTCCCCCGGTCCTCATGATTCAAGGTATTTATTCAGGGAGTTTGAGAAGCTTATTTCGGACTACAGGGGAAGGTAATAGAGATAACATTAACATTAAACGCTGGGGGATTGATAGGAGGAGATGGTATACGACGTTATAGTTTCGGGTGTCGGCCCCGCCGGAGCTTCTTTCCTCAAGTCCGTTGAAGGTTTCGGACTGAAAGTCCTTGCCCTTGAGAAATCAGAGTTCCCGAGAAAAAAACTCTGTGCCGGAGGCCTTACTCCCAAAGCTTACAGGCTTTTGAAATCGCTGTTTCCCGAAGTCGATTCGGCGGTAAGGGTCAGAACGAGGCGGTTTTTACTGTTTAACGATACAAGGAGAGTCGAGATTGACTCCGGAGAGGTTCTTACCTACCTGACCGACAGGACGGAACTTGATAATCTCCTTTTCCGTTCCCTATCGGCCGATGTTCACGAAGGAGAGGGAGTCGTTTCTGTTGAAAGGGAGGGAGAGCTTTGGAGGGTAAGGACGGAGAAGGGAAGTTACCTTACGAGAGTTCTCGTTGCGGCGGACGGGGTTAACAGCAGGATTGCCGCTCAGCTGAAAGTGAATCGGGATGTAGGTTTCACCTATGAAGCGGACGTAAAAAACTCCAGAGGAGAAGAGATTGTTGTCGATTTCTCCGGATTTAGCTGGGGCTACTACTGGCTGTTTCCGAAGGGCGATTTTGTAACTGCGGGGCTCGGAGAGTTTAAAGATAGAAGAAAAATAAGGACACTTAAGGAAGTCCTTGAAAAGTTCAACCGAAAGCACGGGGTTAAAGGGGAAGTTCTCCATAAAGGGGGATTTCCCATCCCCTGCGGCAGGCGCAGGAACGACGTTTGCAGGGAATCTTTAATCTTCCTGGGTGATGCCGGAGGACTTGTTGACCCCCTTACGGGGGAGGGAATCTATTACGCCGTAAAAAGCGGTATCTACGGTGCTGAAGTAGTGAAGAAAAGCTTTGAAAAAGGAAACTTTGCCCTCCTGTCGCTGTATAAGGAGCTTATAGACAGGGACTTCGGCAGAGAGTTCTTCTGGGCAAGGATAGTCGGAAAGCTCTTTTTCCCGCTTAAGGGTTTAAATTTCTCTGTGATAGAAAAGTCGGCTGGTATTGCCGAACTTACGGCAAAACTGCTTTCCGGGGAAATTTCCTACTTTGAAGGAATCAAAAGCTTCTTCAGTTTTGTTCCGAAAGCTCTTTTAAAGGGGTAGAGATGCTTCAGGTTTCGATAAAGAGGGGAAGGGAAAAGAGGATAAGGGGTTTCCACCCTTGGGTTTACAAAAACGACATTCTTTCTTTTTCCAGAAAGCCCAAGCCCGGGGAACTTTGTGTAGTCAGGGACTACAGGGGAGCTTTCCTTGCAAAGGGTTACATAAACCCGGACAGCTACATAGCCGTCCGAATTCTAACCTTTAAGAAAGATGAGGAGCTTGATTACGACTTCTTTAGGAGGAGAATTGGGGAGGCTTACGAATACAGGAAGTCCGTTGTCCCGCCCGATACAACCGGCTTCAGGCTGATTCACTCCGAGGCCGACTTCCTTCCCGGGCTGATAGTCGATTACTACAGCGGTTACCTGGTCGTTCAGGTTACGACTTTGGGGATGGAAATCCTTAAAGAGAAAGTAGTAAGGGCGCTCGTCGATGTCGTTAAGCCTAAAGGGATATACGAGAAGTCAACAGTTCAAACAAGGGAACTGGAAGGTCTGCCCTTAGTAGAACAGACCCTTTACGGAGATGTTCCGGAAAGGGTCGTTATTACGGAAAACGGCATAAGGTTTACCGTTCAGATTGTCGGGGGTCAGAAGACCGGATACTTCCTGGATCAGAGGGAGAACAAGCTGCTCTTTGCCAGGGAGTTTGTAAGGGAAGGGGATAGGGTGCTTGATGCCTTCTGCCACCTCGGCGGATTCGGGATACATGCTGCAGTTCTGGGTAAGGCGGGAGAAATCGTTGCCGTTGACAGCTCCCAGCTTGCTTTAGACCTTGCGAAGGAGAACGCCGAGCTTAACGGAGTTGCCGACAGGTTCAGGTTTGTAAAGGGAGATGCCTTCAAAGTGCTTAAGGAAATGCAGCTCTCGGGTGAAAAGTTTGACTCGATAGTTATAGACCCGCCGGCTTTTGCAAAGAGTAAAACGGTTGTTGAACAGGCAAAGAGGGGCTACAAGGAGCTTTTCCTGAGAGGGCTTAAAATGCTTAAGCCGGGAGGAAGCATAGTGGTCTGTTCCTGCTCTCACCACATAACGCCTCCCATCCTTGAGGAGATACTTCTGTCTGCCGCATACGACACGAGGACTCCGCTCAGGGTTCTCTACACCACCTACCAGGCAAAGGATCATCCCTTTGTCCTTCAGATACCGGAGTCGAGATACCTCAAGTGTATATTTGCCAGGAGATTTCAGTGGGAAGTTTAGGGGGATTTGATGGATAGGAGGATCAGGAAAGCCGTAATTCCCGTTGCCGGACTCGGAACAAGGTTCTTGCCTGCTACGAAGGCACAGCCCAAGGAAATGCTTCCGCTGGTCGATAAGCCGGTTATTCAGTACATAGTTGAGGAGGCTGTTGCTGCGGGGATCGAGCAGATAGTGTTTGTAACGGGAAGGCACAAAAGGGCAATTGAGGATCACTTTGACAGGAACCTTGAACTTGAGAGGGCTTTGGAGGAAAAGGGGAAAGAAGAGCTTCTGAACATAGTGAAGCACATTCCGGACATTGCCGACTTTATATACATAAGACAGAAAGAACCTAAAGGGCTCGGACATGCGGTTTTGACGGCCGAACCGGTTGTCGGAAACGAGCCCTTTGCCGTCCTCTTGGGAGATGACGTGATGGTTTCGAATCCTCCGGCTATCGGTCAGCTTATCGAGGTTTACAACAGATACAGGTGCAGCGTTATCGGTGTTCAGGAGGTAAAGAGGGAGGAAGTTTCGAAGTACGGAATTGTGGGAGGAAAGGAGATAGAGCCGGGAGTTTTTAAAGTGGACGAGCTTGTTGAAAAGCCTTCCGTAGAAGAAGCCCCTTCAAACCTTGCAATTTCCGGAAGGTACATACTCACACCTGGGATATTTGAAGTTCTCAAAAAGACTCCTCCCGGAAAGGGAGAGGAGATTCAGCTTACCGATGCCCTTGCAGGCCTGTCTAAAAGGGAGGCCATTTATGCTACGATAATGGAAGGTAAGCGTTACGACACGGGAAGCAAGCTCGGATTTCTGGAAGCTACCGTTGACTTTGCTCTTATGAGGGAAGACTTGAGGGAACCGTTCCTTGAAATCATCAAATCGAGAGTAAGAGAGGAGAGAGAGAATGGCTGAAATTTTGCAGAATGAGGTTATGGGAGAACCGAAGTTTCCCGAAGAGCTTCCCCTCCTTCCCCTCAGGGACGTTGTCGTCTTCCCCATGATGATTGCGCCCCTGTTTGTCGGGAGGCCTTTTTCCCTGAATGCCGTTGAAGACGCTTTGAGGGAGCACAAGCTCATATTCCTGGCGACCCAGAAGGATAAGGACATTGAAGAGCCTAAGAGGGAAGACCTCTACGACTTCGGAACTGTTGCCGTTATCCTGAAGGCAATGAAGATGGGCGACGGGCGGGTGAAGATACTCGTCCAGGGACTGGGAAGGGGAAGGATTAAGGAGCTTAAGATAGAGGGAGAACATTACAGGGCTGTAGTAGAACACCTGCCCGAGCCGGAATACCGCCCTCAGACTATTGAAGAGGAAGCCCTCTTAAAGCTCGTAAAGGATCAGCTTGAGAGGGTTGTTGCCCTCGGGAAGCAGATTCCGCCCGATATGGTTGCCATTCTCCGCTCCATTGAGGATCCCGGAAGGCTTGCAGACCTTCTGGCCGGACAGCTTGACCTTTCGACCGAAGAGGCCATTGAGCTTCTTTCCACGGTAAACCCGATAGATAGGCTTAAAAAGATAAGCGAGAAGCTCGAGCACGAGATAAAAGTCCTCGAGATACAGGAGCTGATAAGGACAAAAGCCCGCGAGTCTATGGAGAAAGAACAGAAGGAGTACTTTCTCCGCCAGCAGCTCAGGGCGATAAGGAAGGAGCTTGGTGAAGAGGAGGAGAAGTCCAAAGAGATAGAGGAGTACAGGGAGAAGGTAAAAAAAGCGAAGATGCCTCCTGAAGTTGAAGAGTCGGTCTTGAAAGAGATTTCCCGCCTTGAGAAGATGCATCCCGAGTCGGCAGAGGCGGCGGTTCTGAGAACCTGGCTTGAATGGATGATAGAGCTTCCCTGGTCTAAAAGAACCCGCGACAGGCTTGACATAGAAAGGGCAAGGCAGATACTCGATGAGGATCACTACGACCTTGAAAAGGTAAAAGACAGGATTCTTGAGTACCTTGCTGTAAAGGCGCTTATAAAGAAGAGGAAGAAGAAGGTAAAGGAAGTAAAGCAGCCTACCATCTGCTTTGTCGGCCCTCCGGGCGTTGGTAAGACTTCACTTGCCCGCTCAATTGCGAAGGCTTTGGGCAGAAAGTTCGTCAGGATTTCGCTGGGAGGCGTCAGGGACGAGGCTGAGATAAGGGGACACAGGAGAACTTACGTCGGGGCAATGCCCGGCAAAATCATTCAGGCCATCAGGAAGGCGGGGACAAAGAACCCGGTTATACTCCTTGATGAGATAGACAAGATGTCCTCTGACTTTAGGGGCGATCCTTCCGCAGCCCTTCTTGAAGTCCTCGACCCCGAACAAAACAGGGAGTTTGTTGACAACTACATAAATCACCCCTTTGACCTTTCCGAAGTTCTCTTCATAGCAACGGCAAACACGCCGCATACGATTCCGGAACCCCTATACGACAGGCTTGAAGTCCTGAACATTCCGGGCTACACGGAGCTTGAAAAGCTCCAAATAGCCAAGAGGTACATTGTTCCGAAGCAGATGAAGAACCACGCTCTTACCGAAAAGGATATCGAGTTCACCGACTCAGCCCTCCTTCACATCATAAGGCACTACACGAAGGAAGCGGGGGTAAGGAACCTTGACAGGCGCATAGCCGCCATATGCCGAAAGGTTGCCCTCTGGATCAGCGAAGGGAAGGAGAAGAAGTACAGGATTACGAAGAAAATGGTGGAAAAGATACTGGGCGCTCCCAAGTTCATCCCCGAGCTTGAGCTCGGAGAGGATGAGGTCGGCGTTGCAACGGGGCTTGCCTGGACTCCCGTGGGAGGAGACGTCCTCTTCATTGAAGTTGTGGTAACGAAGGGAAGCGGTAGGCTGATTCTGACGGGAAGGCTCGGTGAAGTGATGAAGGAGTCTGCTCAAGCAGCCCTCGGCTTCATAAAGGCAAATGCTTCCAAATATAAAATCAAGCGGGACTTTTCAAAGATTGACATTCACGTTCACGTTCCCGCAGGGGCTATACCGAAGGACGGTCCTTCTGCCGGCATAACGATTGCTACTGCAATGCTCTCCGCCCTTACGGGGAGAAAGGTGAGGAAAGAAGTTGCCATGACCGGAGAGATTACCCTCGGCGGTAAAGTCCTTCCCGTCGGTGGGCTGAAGGAGAAGATACTGGCTGCCCTCCGCTACGGTGCGAAGCAGGTAATCCTTCCAGAGAAGAACAGGCAGGAAGTTATGGAGGAGCTTCCCGAAGAAGCGAAGAAGAAGGTTAAACTCATCTTCGTTGACAGGGTCGAGCCGGTATTCGAGATTGCCCTCTACCCGGAGAAGGGAAAAAGCAGGTCGGGCGTTTAGGGCTGAGCGGTTCACTTTCTCGAAAGGGAGTGCGCCGCCGGCCGGAGGCGTCCCTTTTCCAGCTTGTAGATTTTCCAGTTAAGCGTTTCTATCAACTTCGTATCGTGTGTAACGGTGATGACCGAACAGTCCACCGACCGGAGGATTTCTGTAACCTTTTTAAAGTTTTCCCTGTCCAGCCCCGTTGTCGGTTCGTCCAGCAGGAGGAGTTCGGGTTCCTGGGTAAGGACGCAGGCTATTGAAACCAGCCTTTTTTCTCCGCCCGAGAGTTTGAAAATCGGTTTGTTTCTCAGCTTCTCGAGTCCGAATAGCTTAAGATACTTTTCCACCAATCTTTTGACTTTTTCCCTTTCAAACCCGAGGACGAGGGGGGCAAACGCCAGCTCCTCTTCTACCGTCGGTGAAAAGAGCTGGTCGTCCGGGTTCTGGAAGACGTAACCTATTTTCTTCCTCGCTTCCCGAAAATCTTCTTCCTCCTTTAGAGCCTTTCCCTTAAACAGAATTTCTCCCGTTGCTGCTTTTACGAAGCCCAGAAGTGTTTCCAGAAATGTGGTTTTCCCCGCTCCGTTCTCTCCGACTATTAAAATCTTTTCTCCCCTATCCACCTTGAAGTTCAGTTCTGAAAGAACGGTTCTGCCTTCCCTTTTTACCGTTAAGTTCCTTACAGCCAGAAAAGCCATATTCCACCTATCCAGAGCATTATTGCGAAACCGAGGAACAGCCGGTCTTCTGTTTTCATTTTAAAGTGTCTGAATACGGGGACTTCTCCCCTGTAGCCCCGCGCTTTCATGGCTTTGAAGATGTTTTCTGAGCGTATGTAACTTCTCACGAGAAGGTTTGTCAGCAGGTAAGCGTAAGTCTTGTAAGTTTTCATGTTCGTCGCCGGGGAAAATCCTCTTGCTTTTGCCGATTTAAGCGTGATGTCGAGCTGTTCTTTAAGCGTATGAATGTAGCGGTAGGAAAAGAAAAGGAGTTGAAGGAGCTTATTGGGTAGTCCGAGGTGGTGAAGGGCGTGAAGGATTTCAAAGATGGAGGAAGAGGCAAGCAGGGACAGAGTCAGCAGGATGAGGAGGTTTGACTTTAGGATTAAGAATAGGGCAAGGTCGGGGTCGGAGAAGGCCACAGTTGCCGATACGAAAGCCAGAAAGCCGTTTGCCGGAAGGAGAACGGGCAAAACATTTTTCCACTCTTTCATCCAGATAATAGATGATGCTGCCGGGAGAGGAGAAAAGCAGAGAAGCTGATTCCATTCGATCGAGAGAGCGATCGGAACGGAATAGAGAATAAAAACTATCCACTTTACTCTCGGATCGAGGTCTGACAGGATATTTTTACTCTTTGAAAGAACCGCTTCCACTTCGCCTCCTGCAGTATATCAGTGAAGAGGCTCCGAAGATTCCCAGTATCCAGCCTATTCCCCCAAAGACGTCTTTATATGAAATTCTTGAGCCGTTTTCCTCTGTTCGGGTCTGTTCTTTGCGGGCGGGGTTGGGGTTTCCCGGTTTTTCTGTAGAAAAGGTGGTTGAAGCTCTGTGTCCGAGTTCTGCCGTTACTACCGCTCTGTATTTTCCGGGTTTTTTCAGGGTGAAGGTGAACTCTCCGTTTTGATCAGTTTTTCCCGTTTTTACGAGCTTCCCGAAAGCATCGTAAATCTTTACCTTTGCCGACTTTGCGGGAGTTCCGTCGCTGAAGTAGGCCATCAGGCGGGTCTTGTTGCCTTCGGTATCGACGAAGGCCGAGATTTTGTGAGCGAATGAGTTCTGAAGCAGCAGAAGCAGGAAAAGGAAGATTAAAAGGGAAGTTCTAACCATCTTTGACCTCCAGCACTTCCGGAAGAACTCTTTTTAGGAAGTTGAAGATAAAGGCGTAAATTACTGCTTCTGTTACGGCGACGGGTATGTGTGCCAGAAAAGCCAGTTTTGCCGTTGTTTTGAAGGATGATCCGGACAGCCACAGTTCCGAGGATAAGAGTAATGCTCCTCCGAAAACGCCGACGGCCGCTCCGATTATCCCGGCCAGAGAAGGGTGTTTTAACGTTATTTTTCTCGTCAGGTAATATGCGATAACTCCGGGGAAGGCCATGTTAAACGTGTTAACTCCGAGGACGGTTAATCCTCCAAACTGGAAGAGGACGGCCTGAAGGAAGAGGGCAACCAGCATGGCGGGAAATGCAGCCCATCCGAGGAGCATTCCGGCCAGGCCGTTTGTGAGAAGGTGAACGCTTGTTATTCCGACGGGAATGTGAATTAAAGAAGCTACGAAGAAGACTGACGACAGAAGCGCAACCAGGGGTATTTCCCTGTCGTCTATTTTCTTCAAACCTGCAGCTGTTCCTGCTATTGTTAATCCCCAGCCGGTGGCGAGAAGCCATCCGGGGAGTATGCCTTCGGAGATGTGCATTATTTGACTCCTCCGGGTTTGGGATACGCTTTTATCCAGAGAACGGCATCGAGTTCAACGGGGTATAGCTTTCCGTCCCTGTACCTCTTTTTCCCGCCGCGGCCTATTGCTGAGAAGCCCCACCAGCCCGACCAAGGTATCGTGTAAATGAAATACCCGTTTTCATCGGTTTGAACGACCTGGGTTACTAAGGCCTGATTGGGAGGTTTTATTCCTTCCTTGTTGTAGTATTCCACTTCGACCCTGATGTTTGCCGCCGGCTTTCCGTTAAAGAGAACTCTTCCGACGAAGGTGTTTCCTTCCCACAGGCCGAAAGGTCTCGTTACGGGAACGATTTCGGCTTTAAGTCCGATCGGCTTTTGCCACCCCTCCTCGAGTCCGAAAGCTTCAACGTAAACTTTTGTTATCTGCCTTATGAACTTCTGTTCCGCGGGTTCAAAGTAAGCCGAAGGGACAACGAATATCTGGTAAACACCGGGGCGGTGAATTTTGAGTTTTCCGATGTACATAGGAACTTTTTCTTTACTTCCGGGTGCGGCGGCTATCTTTTTCTCTTTCCATTCAATGGGCAACGTTCTGCCGTTGATTACGGCACCGCTTCTATCTATCCGAAAGGGCATGTTGGGGCTGCCTTCCATCGGATGTGTGAATTTTGCTGTCAGGCGGATTTCCCTGCTGTTTACGATGTCGTTCTGAGGCTTCAGCAGCAGGAAATGAGCTTCTGCCGAGGTCGAGGCAGTAAGGAGCGTTATGGCGGCCGTTAGGAGCTTTTTCATGCTTACCTCCCGGTTGGCTTATGCCTTAAAGCTTACACTATTATTAATCCGTAGTCAATTTTTTCAAAATTGTATTACTCTGGTTGTCAGAAAAAAGAAAAGTGGCGATGGGTTCCGGATCGGTGCTTTTGGCGGAATCGGGCCGAACGGGTTTAAAGGGCGGTATCCCTCAGAAGGGATACCGCTTTGGAGGGTCGGTTGTGACTGCGGAAGTTTTTGATCAGGTTTGATTCTTTCTCAACAGGAGTTCGACTACCGTTCTTACCGGCTGTCCGGTTGCCCCTGGAGAGTAGTACTTCCACGGCTTGTCGAGGAAAGCCGGTCCTGCTATGTCAAGGTGTGCCCAGCTCTTTACCTTCTCCTTGTCGACAAAGTTCTGGAGGAACAGTGCTGCAGTTATAGCCCCTCCGTATCGGCTTTTCCCGACGTTCTGAATGTCTGCATAGGCACCCTTTATTTCTTCCTTAAGGTCTTCGTCTAAGGGTAATCTCCAGACCTTTTCCCCCGTTTCTTTCGAGATTTCCTCAATATCCCTTGCAAGCCTGTCGTCTTCCGTAAACAGACCGCTGGTGTAGTGGCCGAGGGCTACGACGCAGGCTCCCGTCAGGGTGGCCATGTCTATCATCAAGTCCGGTTCAAGGTCGGAGCCGTATAGAAGGGCATCGGCAAGAATCAGCCTTCCCTCTGCGTCCGTCGAGTGAACCTCTACGCTCTTGCCGTTTCTGTAGACGATTATGTCGTCGGGCCTGTAGGCCTTTCCGTCGGGCATGTTTTCCACAGTCGGTATGAGGGCGTGGACTTCGATGTCCGGTTTCAGCTCTCCCACGGCCTTCATTATCCCGAGGACTGCACAGGCTCCGGCTTTATCCGATTTCATCGTTTTCATAAACTGTTCGGGCTTTATGTTGATCCCGCCGCTGTCAAACGTTACGCCTTTACCGATGATTACGGCTTTGCCTTTCGGGTTCTTCGGAGCGTAGGAGATGTGTATGAACCTTGGAGGGTTCTTGCTCCCCTTCCCGACTGTAAGTATTCCGACCATTCCGTTCTTTTCAAGCTTCTTCTCATCAAAGACCTTGCACTTGAAGCCGTACTCCTCGGAAAGCTCCTTTGCTATCTCTGCAAGCCTTTCGGGCGTTACGACGTTTCCCGGTTCGTTAACTATTTCTCTCGTAAAATTGGTGGCTTCGGCGAGCACCTTGCCGAGCTTGAATGCCTCCTCAAACTCTTCCTCTCCTGCTACCGTTACCTTCTCGATAGAGAACTTTTCGTCACTTTTGTACTTGTTGAACTCGTAGTTTCCTATGATCAGCCCTTCGGCTACTGCCTTTGCGCTTTTCTCTTTGAGTTTTTCGACTCCGAGAAGCTCGCATACAACCTTTCTTGCCTTTATTTCCTTTGCCTTCTTTATCCCCTTTGCAGCGGCAGTTCTAATCCTGTCGCAGCTGATGTCCTTTTTCTTCCCGAGCCCTACGTATATAACGCTTTTAAAGGCTTTCCCGGGCAGGACTGCTACTTCTCCGGGCTTGCCGGAGAAGTTGAGGGCTTTGAGGTTCTCCCTTTCTTCGACCTCTTTAAGGCCTTCGTAAACTCCCGTTATAAGGGCGTCTGCCCCTTTCTTTATTTCAGTTGCGTATACGACCTTCACAACTCACCTCCTGTTCAGATTTTCCAGACTGTTCCCGTTAAGAAGCTGTACCTGTCCAGGGTTCTCTTCACGTATTCCCTGAGAGCTTTTTCCCTGTTTTCCTTAAACCTCTCGGCCCACTCCTTTCTCCCGAACTCGGAAGCTCCCTCTGCGATTAAATCTTTTACCCTTTCGGACTCCGGAAATATCGGAGAGTAACCGGCCTTAAGGGCGTAGTTTATCAGCTTCCTGATCTGCTCCATTCCGTGACTTTCGGCATTAACCTTTTCTCCGTAAGCCCTCAGGAAAAGGAGTTCGAGAACTGACTTCGTCCACTTGACGGGAAGGTTGCACACTCCCCCTTCTGCAAGCTCGCACTCGACCGAGGAGAGGGACTTCATCCATCGCCTGTGGAACCTGCACCAGCCGACGTTGTCGTACCAGTACTCTCCCACCGCACTTTCCAGTATCCTGTCTGCAAGCTCTTCTGGTTCGGGGAATACGCCGAACTTGTAGTAAGTCCAGTACTTACCCTGAACGGGAAGCGGGATAAAGTTCCCCATTGCCCAGTACATCGTGGGCGTTATTTCCCCGTCTTCCCCCAGCGCAACGTAAACGGCACAGTCCGAAAAGCTTTGTCCCGGCTTCAGCCTTTCCCCGAACATTTCATCTAAAACCTTTGCTGCGTTTCTCTTACCCTTCCCGAGGAGCTTCGGTATCTCCCCTTCTCCGTAGGCCACCTTTTCTGCAAGTTCGGAGAGAAGCTCCGCGTTTCTCTTGCTTACTTCTACGGGGTTTTTCAGGAGGGAATCGGGGTTAAGGTCGGGTTTGTCCGACAGCCCCACCTCTTCCGGCTTTAGCAGACCTTTCCCTATGAGTTCAAAAACCCAGGCTGCCGTTCCGCCGAACTCTATTGCGTCAAATCCGAGGGCGTCAACCTTCCGTACCCCGAGGTCGCTGGCTTTCAGGAAGAGGCTCCCGCTCAAAGGGCCGTTTGCATTGTAGGGTTCGTAGTCAACTTTTAAACCGTTTCTTACCTTCTTGCAGGTGGCCGGGCAGGGTTCACCGCAGGTCGTCCAGCTCTTTTTCTCTATCGACTCTTCGTTAAAGGGGTCAACGTAATACTTCTCTATTGCTTCGTATAACCTTTTCCTCTTTTCTACAGGAATGTAGGGCATCTGCCAGTTCAGGACGGGAGTTAGCTCTTTCTCAGCGAGGTAGTCTCCTCCGAAAGTCCCTCCGGTTTTGAGCTTCGGGTTGTAGCGGTACTTTTCCGTCTTTTCAGCTATGACCTTAAAGAGCGGTTTTGAGTAAACTTTGGAAAAGAGGCTTTTCACGTGGTCGTAGTTGGACAGGTCGAGTCCCTTAAAGCGTTTTCCTTCGTTGCTCCCGCCGAAAGCTATTCCGCATAGGCCGTGCGCCCTCATCATAACTGAGCCTGAACCTCCCCTTGCCGCCCAGTCCTCACTTCCTTCCACAGGCTTTCCATCCCTCAGCGTCTGGGAGAATATCGCGCCGTAGTCGGTGTTGAGCGATGCCGGGCCTACGCAGGCAATTCTGAACTCTTCTCCGTCAAAGAAGTCGGCGAGTTCCTCTATCAAGAACTCGGTGAGGGCGTAGACGCCCTCTTTTCCTTTGTATCCGCGCCATACCCGGAAGAGCTTTTCCTCCTCCATCTGGTACAGTGAGACGTTAAGCTCACCTCCGCTTCCCCTGATTACGACCACCGTGGGTTCCCCGGCCTTTCCCGTTACCTCCACTATGTCGATGCCGGTTCTCATAAACGTGTAAGCCGCCCCTCCCATAGTGGACGGGAACAGAACCTTGTAGAGGGGAGAGCGGAAGAAGAAGGTAAGCCTGTGGGATCCGGGGAGGATTGAGCCCGAAAACGGGCCCCTTCCGAAGACGAGGACGTTCCTTCCGTCGTACGGGGAAACGCTGTAACTCCTGTAAACTTCCGAGTGGACGTAAATGCCGTAGTCGATAACGCCCAGCACTCCTTCCCTTTCAAACGGCTTCAGTACTACCCTTTTTTCGTCCAGGTCGATCCTTAAGGTTATGAACTCCATCACTCCCTCTGGTCAAATGTGGTAAGAGCCGGTGATTTCTTCCCTTTTAGGTAGTTTTCCCTCTCTGCCGGAATTATTTTCTTGAACCTCCTCTGAATGAGGTAGTTGTAGACAAAGATCGTGAAGACGGGGAGGGAAGCTCCCACAAAGGCGCTTTTTATGTTCAGAGATAAAACGGTGAACTCCTTACCCGAATACTGGACGATGAAGTCAAAGAGGAGGAAAAATAGGTATAGGGAGACGATGTAGTAAACCTGCTTTACGTACTCCACGTAGTCGAGTATTACCGCCGTCAGGAAGGTAATCTTGAAGCTGAAGGTAAGGGCGTAGGCAAAACCGCCGGGCTTAATGGCGTTGAGGGGAGAAAACCTTCCGGTTTCCGCTTTTTCCAGAAACTTAAGGGCGGAGTAGATTCTCATAAGCCCCGTTATGGTGGGGAGGGCGATTACCAGGAATACGACAAGCCCCCAGAGGAACATCGTCCAGCTCATTTCACCTCCTTCAGCATCTCTTTTATTCTCTCATCTATTCCGGGCTCTTCCTTGAGTATTTGTGGGTTTCCCTCAATTCCCTTGAGGGCTTTTTCGAGGAATTCCTTGGCCTCTTTTTTCTTTCCGGAACGGAAGAGGCACTCTCCGTAGTGTTCGTTAATGACGGGGTCTGCGGGTTTAAGGCTGAGGGCTTTCTTGAGTATTGAGCAGGCCTCTTTCAGCCTTCCCATCTTGTAAAGGATCCAGCCTTTCGTGTCGAGGAAGGCGGGGCTTTCGGGCTGGGATTTCAGAGCTTCCTCTATAAGCTTCAAAGCTTCATTTAGGTTCTTTCCCCTCTGGGCGTAAAAGTAAGCCAGGTAGTTGAGCGCGTCGGGATCCCTGCGGAGCTTCAGGAGTTCCTTGAGGTACTTCTCCGTTTCATCGAACTTCCCGAGCTTTTCCGAGAAGTATGCAAGGTAGAAGAGGATTTCCGGATTTTCCTTTGCCCTGTCCTTCCAAAGCTCCAGCAGTTTGTAAGCCTCTTCCGTTTCTCCGAGCTTGTCCGATAGGACTGCTATCCTAATGAGGTAGTCGAGGTTCTTGGTAAGCTCCCAGAGCCTTTCGTAGTAAGCCTTTGAATCCTCAAGTTTTCCGAGCTTATAGTAAATTACTGCAACCCTTTCCAGGACTGTCGGGTTTTCCGGGTAGAGGTCTAATGCCTTCCGGTAAGCCTTAAGGGCTTCCTCCAGGTTGCCCGACATCTCGTAGGCAAGCCCCAGCATGAAGTAGACGTTCGGGTTGTCGGGGTTCAGCTTCGTTATCCTTTCTATTATCGGGATAACTTCCTTGTATTCCTTCATCTTGAAGAGGCTTGCGGCGACCCACGAGAGGAGCTTCAGGTTGTAGGGTTCCAGGGAGACAAGCTTGTTGATAACCTTTACGGCGTCCTTGGGTCTGTTTTCCTCCATGTAGATGAGGAGAAGCTCCTTCAAGGCGTGGACGTTGTTTTCGTCCTTTTCGAGAATCTCTTTAAGGAAATGTTCTGCTTTTTTAAAGTCTCTCAGCTTCTCGTAGGTCTTTCCGAGCAGTACGTAGGAGCTTCCAAAGTCCGGGTTGAGTTTCACAGACTTCTCAAGGTGTTCCCTGGCTCCCTTGTAGTCTTTCTTGAGCAGGAGAACCTGACCGAGGAAGTACTCAATCAAGTAGTCTTCCGGAAACTTGGCCTCTCCTTCTTTAAGTACTTTGAGAGCTTCGTCGTACTTTCCCTCGTTTATCAGCAGGTTGGAAAGGAATATGTAAGTATCCCTGTCGGGCTTTAGCTTCAGGATTTTCCTGTAGAGTTTTTCTGCTTTTCCGGTTTTGCCGGTAACGACGTAAATGCCGGCAAGCAGTTTCAGGGCTTCTCTGTTTTCAGGGTCTTTCTTGAGCAGTGCTTTAAGCTCCCTTTCCGCCAGATTGTACTTTTTCATGGCTGCGGCAAACCTTGCAGCTTCAAGGCGGAGCTTTAAGTTATCCGGGTCAAGCTCTGCGGCTTTTTCTATCGCCCTTAGGGCTTTTTCGTTTTCTCCCTTCCCCCTGTAGTTGAGGTAAAGCATGTAGTAGTAAAGGCTGTTCGGCTTGAAACTTTTCGTCTCCTTTTGTACTGTCCGGGCTTTTGTTTTCGGTTTTACCTCTCCTCTGTTTAAGGTTACGCAGGACGGCAGGAGAAGCGTAAGAGATATAAGGCAGAAAACTTTTCTCATCGGTCTGTCCTTTGTTCGTTGTAGAGTTTTAAGTATTATAGCCCTATCACGTTTTGGCGGAGGAGAGATGTTTGAGGTAATACCGGCGGTTGACATAAGGGGAGGAAAGTGCGTAAGGCTTTATCAGGGAAGGGCTGACAGGGAGAAGGTTTACTTTGAAAATCCCGTAGAAGTTGCGTTAAAGTGGTGTGAACTCGGAGCTTCCCGCCTTCACGTCGTTGACCTTGACGGAGCTTTTGAGGGAGTTCCGAAAAATATCGGGATTGTTGAGGAGATAGTAAAGAGCGTTGCAGTTCCGGTTCAGTTCGGCGGGGGAGTGAGGACTTTAAAGGCCCTCGAAAGACTTTTTGATGTCGGGGTGGACAGGGTTGTTGTGGGAACTGTCGCCGTTGAGAATCCCGAGCTTTTTGAGGAAATGGTTTCCCTTTATCCGGGGAAAATCGTTCTCGGTATAGATGCGAAGGGAGGTATGGTTACGACGAGGGGCTGGGTTGAGGTAACCGCCCTGCCGGCCGTTGAGCTTGCGGGAAAGTGGCAGGAAAGTCCGATTTGGGGCTTTGTCTATACGGACATTTCGAGGGACGGAACTCTTACGAGTCCCAACTTTGAGGAGGTCGGCAGGTTTGCATCTTCCGTCAGCAAGCCCGTTATTGCCTCCGGAGGCGTGACGAGGGTGGAAGACCTTGAGAGGCTTTCCAAGATTGAAAACGTTGTCGGGGCAATTGTCGGCAGGGCTTTATACGAGGGAACGGTTGACCTGAGGGAAGCTTTGAAGAGGGTTTCCGGTGGAGCTTAGGTTATCGGAAGTTCTGAAGGAGATAGAGGGGAATAAATTCTTTAAGCTCCTGAAAGAGGGGAATCTCGTTAAGGTTTCCTATCGCTTTAACTCCCCCAAGGTGTTTGACTCTCCGATCAAGAGGGAGTTGAGGGGTATTACCTTTGATGCCGTCAGCGGTAAAGTTCTTTCCCGCCCCTTTCACAAGTTCTTCAACCTTAACGAACACCCGGAAACAGAGGAACGGAAGCTTTCGGACAGAAGGTTTGTTTTCAGGGAAAAGTTTGACGGAACGATGCTTCACCCCGTTCTGGTCGGCGGGGAAGTTAGATTCCTCTCCCAGAAGGCCTTCAGGAATCCTCAGGTAGAAAAGGGTGAGGAACTTCTGAGGAGAAGCGGAAAGCTTTACGAAAGCGTTAAGAAGTTGCTTGAAAAGGGATATACCCCCATCTTTGAGCTGATTTCCCCTCAGTTTCAGCTCGTCATACCTTACGAGGAAGAACTGCTCCTCCTGACGGAGGTGAGGCGGAACAGGGACGGCCGTTACGTTATGGAGGAGAATTCAAAGGAGCTTGAAGAAATGGGCTTTGTTCTTCCTCCGGTTTTCTCCGGGACGCTGGAGGAAGCAGAGGCTGTCGTATCCGACAGGGAAGGAATAGAGGGGTTTGTCGGGAAGGAGGCGGTCTGGAGAGAGCCTTTCCCCCTCTTCTTTAAGCTGAAGTCTCCCTGGTACCACGACAGGCACTACGCCTTCACTTACCTCCACAACATCCCCGATCACAAGCTCTTTAACCTCTTCCTCAGGGGAGAGGCGGACGACATTTTCCAGAGGGTAACTAACAGGGAGCTGAGGGAAGATAAGAGGAAGAGGCTCTCCCTCCTGACGGAGCTTTACGGCGAGCTTCTCTCTCTGGTTGACTCCCTTGCTCCCCTTTACGGGAAAAGGGGTTTTGAAGAGGCTTTAAGGAGGGGGATTTTAGAGCTTAAGGAGCGGTTTTCCGGGAAGTTCCGCTCCCTCGATATTAATGAAAACTACCTGAAGGAGGCCTGCAGGATAAGGAGGAGAGGAGGGAACTACGAGAAGTTTCTCGGGGAGAAGCTATACATTCAGCTCAAGCACGGTGAGGTTTCACTTGCTCCTTAAAGCCCCAGCCTCCTCCTCCGGGAGTTTCTATCCTTAGCTTCTCTCCCGCCCTGAAAAGTCTCGTGAACTTTGGGGGAAGCACTCCTTTTTTCCCTCCCTTTTCTATCAACCAGTTCTTCCCGGCTTTTCCCGGCTCACCGCCGCAGAGGCCGTAAGGCCTGTAAAGCCGCCTTTCTGATATTACTGTCACTTCCGTGTCCGTCAGGAACAGGAATTCCCTGACTATTCCGTTTCCGCCCCTGAAGGCACCTTCTCCTCCCGACTCTTTCCTTATTGCGTATTCGGTAACCATTACGGGGAACTGGAACTCGAGTGCTTCCACCGGGGTGTTGAGGGTATTTGTCATGTGGGTCTGGACACCGCTTTCGCCGTTGTAGCCGTTTGCGGCGCCGGCTCCTCCTCCGATGGTTTCGTAGTAGGCGAAACTCCTACCGCTTTCCGGGTCTGTGCCTCCGAAGCTCACGTTGTTCATTGTTCCCTGAGAAGCTGCCGGGATTTTGTCGGGAACTGCCTTTGACAGTGCTCCCAGCAGTACATCCACGAGTCTCTGGCTTGTTTCAACGTTGCCGGCAGAAACCGCCGAGGGTGGTTCGGCATCTACGACGCTTCCCTTTTTCGTTGCCACCTTTATCGGCCTTAAACAGCCTTCGTTCGTCGGCATTTCCGGAGGGGCAAGACACCTGAAGGCGTAGAGGGTCGCAGACAGGGCTATTGCCTTTACGGCATTTACGCTTCCGCTGACCTGCGGGTCGGAGGCTGTAAAGTCAACCTTTGCCTCATCTCCTTTTACCTCAACCGTAACCCTGATTCTTATGCTCTTCCTTCCGGTGCCGTCATCGTCGAGGAAGTCGCCGTAGGTGTAAGTTCCGTCGGGAATTTCTTCAATCGTCCGCCTCATTATTCTTTCCGCGTAGTCAAGGAGGGCTTCTCCGTGGGCTTCCACCACTTCCGGCGAGTATTTCTCCATTAATTCCGCAAGTCTCTTTATTCCCACGTTGTTCGCCATTATTTGGGCTTTAAGGTCTCCCTTCCTCTCCTCCGGAATTCTTGAGTTTGATGAAAAGAGCTTCAGGAAGTTTTCTTCCACCTTTCCACCTACAACGCACTTGACGGGAGGTATTACAAGCCCTTCCTGGAATATGGAGGTCGAAAGGGGCATGGAGCCGGCCGAGATCCCCCCTACATCTGCGTGGTGAGCTCTGTTGGCAACGTAGAAGAGAAGCTCTCCCTCAAAGTAGACGGGAGCGACGACAGTTAGGTCGGGCAGGTGAGTTCCCCCTGTGAAGGGATCGTTTACGGCGGCCATTTCCCCTTCCTTCAGGTCAAGCTCCTTGATTACTGCTTTCACGGAAAGGGGCATGGAGCCGAGGTGAACGGGAATGTGGGCTGCCTGGGCTATCATCCTCCCGTGTCTGTCAAAAATGGCGCAGGAGAAGTCCCTCCTCTCCTTAATGTTCGGAGAGAAGGCCGTTCTCTGGAGGACGGCGCCCATTTCCTCGGCAACGGCCGAAAGGTAGTTCTTAAAAAGCTCTACGGAAATCGGATCAACCAACGTTAACCTCTACTATCAGGTTTCCGTAAGGATCGACGGTAGCAGTCGATTCCGGCGGAATTACGGTTGTTGAGCTGTACTCTACGATAACGGCCGGTCCTTCGATTCTGTTTCCCGCAAGGAGCTTCTCCCTCCGGAAGAAGGGAGTTGTTAGCCACTCCCCTTCAAAGAGGACTTTCTCCTTTTTAAGGAATGCCCCTTCGGGGGGAGCTTCGGTTCCCTCTTTGACGGTCGGAAGCTCCGGTTTTTCCGTTTTCCCGACTGCCCTTACCCTCAGGCATACGACCTCTATCTCCCTGTCGTGGACGTAGCCGTAGCGTTGTCTGTGGAGCTTTTCGAAGCTCTTCCTAAGCTCCCGCGAGTAGGGGACTGTAATTTCAAAGGACTGTCCCTTATACCTTACATCTGCGAAGCTTTCAAGTATTACCTCTTCCGGACTAAAACCTTCCTCCTCCATTTCCCTGACGGCCTTTTCCTTGAGTTCCTCCAGCACTTCCTCCAGCTTCTCGCTTGACGCCTTTGCTTCCTCAAGCATTACGGACAGGGAGTAGTCCTTTATAACGTCCGCGAGCACCATGCCGAGGGCCGAGAAGGTTCCGGGGTTTGCCGGAATGATGACCCTGGGTATCTTCAGTGATTTTGCCAGGAAGGCTGCGTGAAGTCCCCCCGCTCCTCCGTAGGTGAAGAGAACAAAGTCCTTCGGATCGTAACCCCTTTCGACGGATATAACCTTTATAGCCCTTTCCATTTTGGCGTTGGCAACCTTCAAAATCCCTTCGGCAAGTTCCGGCGGAGTTATGCCGAGTTTTTTTGATGTTTCTTCAAAGAACGGTATTATCCTGTTGTAATCCAGTTTCATTTCCCCGCCCAGGAAGCAGTCGGGGTCGAGCCTCCGGGCAAAGAGGTTGGCGTCCGTTACTGTTATCTCTTCTCCTTTCCCGTAACATATCGGTCCCGGGTCTGCACCTGCGCTTTCTGGACCTACCGTCAGCGCACCTCCGGCATCCACCTTTGCTATTGATCCGCCCCCTGCGCCTACCGTATGTATGTCGATTACGGGCACCTTAACGGGGATTCCCCCTAACTTTGCCTCTGTGGTTACGGTTGGAGTTCCGTCTATCAGCGAAACGTCTGTCGATGTTCCTCCCATATCGAAGGTTATCAGCTTCGTGTAGCCGCTGCACCTGCCGATGCTCCAGGCTCCCACTACACCGCCTGCCGGTCCGGATAGGACTGTCCTGACCGGTTCTGCCTTGACCTTCTCGGAAGAGATTATCCCGCCGTTTGACTGCATCACCCTCAGCGTGTCGCCCTCTTTGAGGTTTTCCTCAAGGTAAGATATGTAGCTCTTCATCTTCGGCAGGACGTAGGCGTTTACCACCGTTGTGGAAGCCCTCTCAAATTCCCTGAACTCCGGCACGATTTCGTGGGATGCGGATACCGGAATTCCCGACTTTTCGATTATCCTCTTTACCTTTTCCTCGTGTTCGGGATTGAGGAAGGAGAACAGGAAGGAAACCGCAGCCGATTCGAATCCTTCTTTTTTCAGCTTTTCGGCAAGGGCGATTACCTCTTCCTCGCTGAGGTCTAATACCACTTCACCTTTGGAGTTTATCCTGCAGTTAAGTCCGAAGCACGCCTTTTCAGCTATCAGGGGTTTGGGCTTTGTAGGTTTGAAGGTGTAAAGCTCCTCCCTGTTCTGTCTTCCTATTAACAGTAAATCCTCAAATCCCCTGTTTGTAATAAAGGCCGTCTTTGCCCCCTTCCTTTCCAGAACTGCATTTGTGGCAACGGTTGTTCCGTGGATTACTCTCCTGCACCTGCCTCCGACTGCATTCAGTCCCTTTACTACCGCCTCTGCGGGATTTTCGGGAGTTGATAGGACTTTGAAAATTTTTACTTTGCCTTCGGCAAGAACTACAAAGTCTGTGAAGGTGCCGCCGGTATCAACGCCTATCAGCATTTTAGTCTCCTGTTGAATGGTTTACCTGAACGGTATCGCTTTTCCTGAAGTCTTTTGAAACATCTATAATAATAGAGCTTAAAAAACCTCTGGAGGTATTCGATGTTAACCGGCAGGTTTCCGCAGTTGAGGCTGAGGCGTTTGAGGAAGAACGAGAACATAAGAAGGATGGTAAGGGAGACCGTGCTCACTCCCGACGACTTTATATACCCCGTTTTTGTAGTTGATGGAGAGAACGTTAAGGAAGAGATACCTTCAATGCCGGGGCAGTTCAGGTACTCCGTGGACAGGCTGCCCGAAATCGGGGAGAAGGTGTTAAACCACGGCATTCCAGCCGTTATACTCTTCGGCATACCTTCGCACAAGGATGAACTCGGAAGCGACTCTTACTCCGAAGAGGGGATAATTCAGAGGGCTTTAAGGAAGCTGAAGTCCGAGCTGCCGGAGCTTTACCTGATAACCGATGTCTGCTTCTGCGAGTACACCTCCCACGGCCACTGCGGTTACCTTGAGTGCCACGGAGAGGTGTGCGATGTTGACAACGACAGGACGCTCGAGCTTCTGAAGAAGCAGGTGGTCTCCCACGCCCAGGCGGGAGCCGATATGGTGGCGCCTTCGGGCATGATGGACGGGATGATTAAAGCGATAAGGGAAGCCCTCGACTCTGCCGGCTTCACTGATATTCCCATAATGTCCTACGCCGCCAAGTATGCTTCTGCTTACTACGGGCCTTTCAGGGATGCGGCCGAATCTACGCCGGCCTTCGGCGACAGGCGTTCATACCAGATGGATCCGGCGAACGGGGATGAAGCTCTGAGGGAAGTAGCCCTTGATATTCAGGAAGGGGCAGACATTGTTATGGTTAAACCTGCTCTTGCCTACCTGGACATAGTCAGGAGGGTGAAGGAGACCTTTAAGTATCCTACCGCCGCTTACAACGTTAGCGGGGAGTATTCTATGGTAAAGGCCGCGGCCCAGAAGAGGTGGATAGATGAAAGGAAGGTGGTTCTTGAGACGCTGACATCGATGAAGAGGGCCGGGGCTGACCTAATCCTTACCTACCACGCGCTGGATGCTGCCGGCTGGCTTAAAGGTTAACCGAGGCCGGAAGGCCTCTTCCTTACCACCACTCTTCCTCTTTCGCCTCAAGGACGGTTTCGACCAGCAGTATGATGACGGAAAAGATGTTTGCAATCAGCGCTCCCCATGCCAGGGCTATCACCAGGGATGTGCGCGCTCCCATCTCGTAGAAGATCAGGGCCGGAATGAGGTGGAGGTCTGCGGCAAGGCTCGTTGCCAGCATTTCTGCACTCAGCGTTTTCTTGCTTCCGAGCTTGAGTAAAGTGGCAATGAGGTTGAAGGTAACCGATGCGATAAGCTCGTAAGGATCGCCGTCGTAGACAAATCCTGCCGTGGTGGTAAGGGACATCATTACGAAGAATGCGGTTCCGACTTTACTCCAGTCCATTGAGCCTCTCCTTGAGTTTCTTTCTCAGCATTGTGCTTCTTGAGGTTATTTTTCCTTTAAAGAGGGCCTTTACGGCTTCCTCTATCTTTTTCCTCGGAGCGACGATTACCATTATGTCGAGGGGTTCAATTTTCACGTCTCCGCCGGGAGTGAAGATAACGGTTCCGTTGCTCTTCTTTATCGCAATTACTGTTATTCCGAATCTCTTTCTGAGGTCAAGTTCCTTCAGGGTTTTGCCGATAATCGGTGAGTCGGGCTGTACGACAAGTTCCTCTATGTCTATAAAGGTGTGTTCACCGAAGAGGATTTCCTCAAGGAGCGATTTCTCACCGAAAATCGGCGGTTTCCTTGCGAGTATGGCCACCCTTTTGGAGATTATCGACGGAATGGTCTCGACGTAGTCGGCCCCCACAAGCTTTAACTTCTCCTTGAACTCCTCCTTCTTTGCGAGGGCCAGTATGAAAAAGGGATAAATGCTGTTTTTCGTTACGGCGTTCTTTACGGTCAGGACTATTGCAAGGTTTCTGTAATCGTCAAGCGTTGCAACCACTGCTCCGACTGCCGCCTCCAGGTTTGCAAGGTAGAGGGTGTTTTCCTCTGTAGGCTCCAGGTTGAGGTAGTACCTGATGTCGTGTTCTTTTGCGAACTCTTCAAGCTCTTCTGACGGGTCAATGAGGACTACCGGAATTCTGTAGTGCTTTAACTCTTTTATCAGATGGATTACGTAATCGTTAAGGCCGAAGATGATGTAGTGGCCTTTAAGAGCAGAGATGTCCGAAACCATTTTCCTGAACCTCAAGATTTTCTTTACTTCTCCCGAAGTTACGATGTTTATGAGAACGGCTATGGAGTAGCCCATTACAGCCCCGACTCCGACCGTCATGACGGCAAGGTTGAATATCCTGTCCTTTGCCGTCATATCCCACATTTCGCCGTAGCCTATCGTCGTTACCGTCAGAATTGTCATGTAGAAGGCTTTGAGGAGGTCGACTTTGGAGAGGATCATGTAGCCGACGGTTGAGGCCATTATTGTGATGAGGGCAATAATCAGGGGTGCCCTGAACTTCATGAGGATTTCGAGAATCCTCTCCTGACCGTATCTGGGCGGTATTTTCCCCTCTGGAAGCTTTCTTCCCACTCCCTACCTCAAGAGCTTGCAGAGCCTTTCCAGGCCTTCTTCTATGTTCTTCAGCGAGGTACAGTAGGAGAACCTTACGAACCTGTCGGTTCCATTATATCCGAAGTCCCTTCCCGGGGTTACCGCCACGCCGGTCTCCTCAAGGAGCCTGAAGGAAAACTCAAAGCTGTCCTCTGTAAAGCCGGAAACGTCGGCGTAAATGTAGAAAGCCCCTTCCGGTTCTACGGGCACTTTGAATCCTATTTCCTTCAGACCTTTGAGCATGAAGTCCCTTCTTTTCCTGAAGATCTCGACGTTTGCCGCAAGCTCTTCGAGAACGTCTTCCTCAAAGCAGGCAAGGGCTGCGTGCTGGGAAGCTGTCGAGGCTGATATTACGGTGTTCTGGAGGATGGCGGTTATGTGGGGGACAAGCTCTTCGGGTACTATTAGGAATCCCAGCCTCCACCCCGTCATCAGGAAGAACTTTGAGAAACTGCCCGCGACGGCGGCGTTGTCGGTTACTTCGAGGGCCGAGGCAGCCCTTCCCCTGTAGGTTAAGCCGTGATATACCTCGTCAGAGATCAGGAAAGCCTTTTCAGAAAGCCGTCTAAGTTCCTCTTTTCTGTAGACGGTGCCTGTCGGGTTTGAAGGGGAATTGACGATTAGGGCTTCTGTTTTTACACTTTCGGGTCTTAGTTTAAAGGACTCTTCGGGAGAAACGGGTATCCTTTCTCCCGGCAAGTTGAGAAATGAGAGCATGTTCTTGTAGCAGGGGTAACCCGGGTCGGGGTAGGATATAGTTCCGATTAACTCTGAAACAACTTTTAGGAGTGCCAGTAGTCCGGGGGAACTGCCCGGGGTGATGATGACCTGCTGAGGCTTTACCGACACGCCGTAGGTTTTCCCGTAGTACTCTGCTATCTTTTCCCTCAAGGGGTAAATCCCTGCGCTTTCTGTGTATCTGAGTTCTATATTCCCGATGACCTTTCTTGCAGCTTCCTTTACCTTTTCCGGAACGGGCAGGTCAGGTTCACCTATTTCAAAGTGGATTACTTTCCTCCCCTTCTTTTCAATCTCCCTTGCCCTTTCCAGAACTTTCATCACGTAGAAGGGCTTTACCGGCAACTTCTCCATAGTTTTCCTCCCTCTTCCTTCCTGCCTCCTTAAGGATAACCTTTACGACCTCTCCGGGCGGCAGTTTTTCATTGACTATGCACCTTATGTAGTTGCCGCTCAGCGTTACACTCCTGCCGTCCCCAAGGTTGGAGAGGACTAAAGATTCCAGCTCCTTACCGATAAACCTTTTCCTGTAGGCAAGGCTCTTCTCCTCTCCGAGCTTCCTAAGGATTGCCGCTCTTTCCTTTTTCTCCTGCGGAGATACGCTGTCTTTCATTTTTGCCGCTGCCGTTCCCCTTCTCGGGGAGTAGGGAAAGACGTGAAGGTATCCGAAGGGAAGTTCTTCTATGAACGCTTTGGTTTCTTTAAACTCTTCCTTCCCTTCTCCCGGGAAGCCGACCATGACGTCGGTTCCTATGCACATATCCCTCTTTGAAAGGATTTTCTCTATTACTTTCCTGTAGTCCTCTGGGGTATAGCGCCTGTTCATTGCTTCAAGTATCCGCCTGCTGCCGCTCTGGAGGGGGATGTGGAGGTGGGGGGCTACTTTTTCGCATTCTGTAACGACACTTATAAGCTCTTCCGAGAACTCCATCGGTTCTATTGAGCTTAACCTTAGCCTGTAAAGTCCCGGAATTTTGACAATCTCTTCTACAAGCCTTGCAAGGTTCCAGTTCCCTTCAAGGTCGATTCCGTAGGAGCCCAGGTGCGTTCCCGTAAGGACTATTTCCTTGTATCCCTGTTCAACCAGTTCCCTTACCTGGGATATAACCTCCCGGGGGGTTTCGCTGACCATTGCCCCCCTTGCCTTGGGAATTATGCAATAGGAGCAGAAGAGTTGACACCCCTGCTGAACTTTTAAAAACGCCCTGGTCCTGCCCTCGAAGCTTCTGATGCTCAGAGGGAGGAATTTTCTGTCGCTCCAGACGCCCTTGACGGTTACTTTGGGAAGTTTCCCCGAAAGCCTTTTTTCGACAAGCTCAACCATTTTGAACTTCTCAAGGTTTCCCGTTATGAAGTCTACTTCGGGAAGTTTTTCCAGCTCTTCGGGGTAAACTTCGGAGTAGCATCCGGTGGCAACTACCAGGGCTTCCGGGTTTCTCTGTTTTGCTTTCCTGAGGGCTTTCCTGCTCTTGGCATCTGCCGTAGAGGTAACGGTGCAGGTGTTAACGATGTAAATGTCCGCCTTTTCCTCAAAGGGGACAACTTCGTATCCCTTTTCTCTGAACCGCTCTTCCATGTAGGCCGTTTCGTGGAAGTTCATCTTACAGCCAAGGGTATAGAAAGCTACTTTTTTCCTTTTCACTTCCCTGCCTTATCGAAAATGGTTTTCATTACTAATATAGGCTCCTGCTTACGGAATAACGTGCAGGAGGCACTTAAGCTTTTCTATCCCCACAGGTTCCTCTTCCTGAGGAGGTACTTGGATAACGGCTTTATCCGGGAAGAGGGAGTTGAGGGGGGACGGATCGGAGAACCTGTTGGCAATTAGCAGCTTGACTGGGATTCCCAGCGACTCCAGTTCCTCCACCGTCTTTTTCCCTACTTCAATCGGGAGGACTTGGGGGTTAAATACCACGCCGAACAGCGTGTCCTTTCCCGTGAGAAGTTCTCTGAGGGAGGAGTACTGCTTTTTCCTCCTGGTCAACGCCCGGTAAACGGGATCTTCGGAGAGTATTTCTTCAAGGCTTTTCTTCTCTTTCAGTTGAGAAAGCCTTTGGTAGCGGAGAGCTTCCCTCCTCATGGATAGGAGCCTGTCAAGCCAGTTTATCAGCAGTTCCGGAAGTGCCACGAGCCGTAGAGTATAACCTGACGGAGCTGTATCGAAGACGACCTTTTTAAATTCCTTTGAAAGACTTTCCTTTACTTTAAATAGGACGTCTATCATTGCAAGTTCAAAGGCACCGGGGGAGTAGTAGGCAAGCTCTATCTGCTCCTCGATTTCCGAAAGGAGAAGGGGACTTACAACCTTTTTAGCTTCTTCCTTGACCTTTCTGAGGTAGTTCTTCATTTCTCCTTCAATGTCAACTTCGAGGGCGTAAAGGTTTTCGGTTACTTTTGTCGGTTTTTCTCCGATTTTCTTCCCGAGGATGTAGGAAAGGGAGTGTGCCGGGTCGAGCGAAACAACCAGAGTTTTGAACTTTTCCGATAATTTCAGGGCTAATAGCGTTGAGAAAGTTGTTTTGCCTGCTCCCCCCTTTCCGGAGAAGAAGAAAAACCTGTACCTGTAAATCTCCATCAGGGTTCCCCGAACTCCCCCGCAAGTTTTGAGAAGAACCTCTCCCTGTCTGCTATCTCCCTTTCCCACCTGCTTATGTTCTCGGCAAAGTAGGGTAGCAGTTCTACCGTGTGGTAGTAGAGGGGGTTAGGAATCCCGAGCCTGTCGCTGAGTATGATCGTTAAAAACTGGTCGTTAATGAGGGATGCCTTGAACTCGAGTTTTTCCGTTGAAGCATCTACGACAGCTCCCTTAAAGAAGAGCTTGAGGAATTCAAGGAATTCCATTATTCCCTCAAGTCTCCGATCAGTTCCTCTACCGAGGAGTAGCTCATTTCCTTGAGGTAACTCTCAATGCCCGAGACGATTTCCTCGGCGGCTTTGGGGTTGAAGAAATTGGCAGTTCCGACCTGGACTGCCGAAGCTCCGGCCAGGAAGAACTCGACCGCATCTTCCCAGGTTGATATGCCTCCGATTCCGATTACCGGGATTGATACTGCCTGGCTTACCTGATAGACCATCCTTACGGCAACGGGCTTAATGGCCGGGCCGGAAAGTCCCCCGAACTTATTCTTGAGCCTCGGCTTTCTCCTATAGATGTCTATTGCCATTCCGAGAAGCGTGTTTATTGCGGAAAGGGCGTCGGCTCCGGCACTTTCTATGGCCTTCGCTATCTCTACTATGTCGGTTACATTCGGCGAAAGCTTTACTATCAGGGGCTTGTCGCAGACCTTTTTAACCTCTTCCGTAAGCCTTGCTGCTTCAACGGGGTCAACCCCGAAGGCAAGACCTCCCTTCTTAACGTTGGGGCAGGAAATGTTAAGCTCGAGTGCGTGGACGCCTTCAACCCCTTTCAGGGCTGATGCCACTGCCGTGTACTCCTCGATGGTTGACCCGTAGATGTTGGCAATGACCCTGCACCGGTACTTCCTGAGTTCCGGCAGGACGTTTTCTACAAAGTGATCAACTCCCGGATTCTGAAGTCCTATTGCGTTCAGCATTCCGCACGGGGTTTCCCATATTCTCGGAGGGGGATTCCCTTCCCTCGGTTCTACTGACAGTCCTTTTACGCACACGGCTCCTATCCTGTTAAGGTCTACGTATGGTGCATATTCGAGGCCGAAGCCGAACGTTCCGGAGGCCGTCCATACCGGATTTTCGAACTCAACTCCGAAAAGCTTTACTTTTAGCATCACTTCACCTTTCTGAGGTAGGCTATTGCTTCAACGTGGAAAGTTTGGGGAAACATGTCTATCAGTTTGGCTTTTTCCATATTTATTCCGAACTTGTGGAAGAGGTGAATGTCCCTTGCCAGGGTTGAGGGATTGCAGGAGACGTAAACGATTTTTTTCAGCCTGCTCAGCGAGGCAACTGCTTTTACTATCTTTTCACTCAACCCGCTTCTGGGCGGATCAAATATCACAAGGTCGGGATTGTGTTCTGTAACTATTTCGAGTCCTTCCAGCGCTTCCCGGCAGTAGAAAGAAATGTTCCTGAGGCCGTTTATGTCCCTGTTGTAGAGGGCGTCGCTTACGGCAGAGAAGTTAGACTCTATCCCGAATGCCCTGTGTACGTACCTTCCCACCGGAATAGTCAGAGTTCCCACTCCGCAGTAAAGGTCGCCGGCAAGCATATACTGGTGCTCCATCGCAACCCTGGAAACCCTGTCTATTAAATTCCCTATCTGAAAATGGTTGACCTGGAAAAAGGAATCGGCGCTTACTCTGAACTTGTACTTGCCGACCTTTTCGTACGTGAAGTCCCTACCGAAGAACTTTATTCTCTCCGGATATCCTTCCTTCCCCTGCCGGTAGATGCCGAATCCGACGACGTTAAGGCCTAAAACTTCCCTGACCCTTTCAAGGGAAAGGTCGAGCTTCTTAAACCTGTTTTTAAAGACGATCTTTAAGAGGACTTCTTCCTTGGAAGAGGAGTAGATGTGGAACTCCGATGGTTCTGATGGAAGATCCTTCAGGAGTTCCTTTAGTTTAGGCATAACGTCGCATATTTCCTCTTTAAGGATGAGGCACCTTTCAACGTCAACGACGTTATGGGTGCCCTTTTCGAAAAATCCGACCTTTCCGTCTTTAACTTTGAGCTGTGCTCTGTTCCTGTAGTGCCACGGTGATGGGGACGGGATTGCTTCGTCGATGTTGGGTTTTTTTATTTTTCCTATTTTCTTTAAGTTTTCTTCGAGAATTTCTTTCTTAAACCTTACCTGGTCTTCATACCTTATGTGCTGCCAGTCGCATCCCCCGCACTTTCCGAAGTAGGGACAGGGCGGCTTGACCCTGCTCTTTCCCCTGCTGAGGATTTTGACGAGCTTAGCTTCGCTGAAGCCGCTTTTCCTTGAAACTTCTTCAACGACAACGACATCACCCGGGACAACTTGAGGAACAAAGACAGCTCTGCCGTTAATTCTGCCGAGGCCTCTGCCGCCGTAGACTAGCTTTTCTATCCGGAGCTTAAACTGTTTACCCTTTTTCAAGCGGTACCTCCGGGCGAAGTTGCTGAATTATACGAATTTTTTTACGATAATAATTAAGAGACTTTGAAAAAGAGGAGAGGAGAGATGAGGATAAAGACAAAGCTAGTTGTTTCATTGATTTTGGAAGTTCTGGTAATTTTATTCTTGACCGAGTTCGCCTACCACAGGATAGAAACTTACAGGCAGAAGCAGGAACTTCAGGAAGTTCTCGAAAAAGTAGAGAAGGACATTTCCAGACTGAAAGTTTCTCTTCTCACGGGCTCGGCCGATAAAGCCCTGGAAAGCTTTCAAGAGGATTTATCTGCGCTGAATAATTTCTCCGATCCGGAGTCAACTCAGGCATACACAACGCTCGTTTCTGTTCTTTCTCTGCTTAAGGATACCTCTGACCCCTTGAGGCTTGTTAAAGAGCTTGATGCTAAAGAAGAGCAGATAGAGGAACTTGAACGAAGAGTGATCAGTGAAGCGGAAGAGATTCTCTCTTTTGCCGAAGAAGTGGTAAGGATTATCCCCCTGTTTAGTTTGTTGATTATCGGTATAGGAGCTTTCAGCACTTACAGGGCCATTGTTATGCCGATTCAGGAGATGACGAGGACAATGAAAGAAATAGAAAAAGGAGACCTTACGAAGTCCCTCCAGATTTCAAGGCGTGATGAGCTTGGAGAGCTTGCGAGAGAGTTTAACGGATTCCTCCGGTGGATAAGGGAAACCTTTGAAGAACTTGAAAAACTGTCTGCGAAAGTTTCTAATGATGCCAGTCAGCTTATAGTTAAGCTCTTTAACACCGATATAAAGAACGAAGACATAAGGAAGAAGTTTGTTGAGCTTTCCGTTTCTTCTGAAGTCCTTGCCAATTCCATAGCTGATGTAAATAAGCTTATAAATTCCGTCTCAAAAGAAGTAGAGGATGCGGACAGGGAAACCGAGAAGGGGGCGCAGATCGTTACCCGATCCGTTAACGATGTTCAGAACCTTGCGGATAAAGTCATCGCTCTGAGAAATCAAATAGAAGAATTGCAGAGCAGTTCTGAGAGAATCCAGAATGTTGTTGAAACTATAAAGAACATAGCCGATCAGACAAACCTGCTTGCCCTTAACGCGGCGATAGAGGCTGCAAGGGCAGGAGAGGCAGGAAGGGGATTTGCCGTAGTTGCAGAAGAAGTCAGGAAGCTTGCTTCAAGGACTATTTCCTCCGCAGAGGAGATAGGAAATACCGTTTCTACCATTATTCACCTGATAGAGGACTTTTCGAGCAATCTTGAGGAAAGGGCCAACGAGGCATTTACGGTTAAGCAGGAGATGTCAAAGACAGAAAATGTGTTGAACAGGATAAGGGAAAAGGTTCAGTCACTTTCTGAGATGACGGATAACATTCTCTTCTCGCTTAAGCAGCAGCTTAGTGCTCTTGATACGGTTAGGGATAACGTTTCGACGATAAACAAGGAAATTTCCGGTTTCCAGAAGGTGTTTAAGAGGCTCAGGGAGAAGATATTTAAGACAAGGACTTCCATAAAAACAGTTCACGAGAACGTGTCGTCGTTTAAGATCGGGAAGTTGTCTGAAGTAATGAGGGGACTTGAACTTTTTTCCGATTGGCTTGCAAGACTGCCGGATGCTCTTGAAAATCCATCTATAGTGGACTTTGAAAATTCTCCCATCAGGAAGTGGCTTGTTGATCTAAAAAGGGAAGCACTTGCTGAGACGGTGGAACTCGTTAACGAGATTGAAAATAACGTTGAATTTGCCTTTAAGCTGGCAAGAGAGATTGTTGAGAAACTTAAAGAGGGACATGTCCCCGATGAGCTTTTTGAGGAACTTGAAAGAACCTCTTTAAAGTTGCTCGATGTTTTTGAAGAACTCGGGGATAAGGTAAAGGAATCGTAATGGCCAGGTTTAGCGGTGTTCTGAATATCAGACTGTCTTGTCGCAGTATAGGTAAGCCCGTGGAAGTTCCGCTTTTGTTTAGCTTTGACGGGAGGAAGAGAGAGGAGGACTTTATTCTCGGTAAGTTGTTTTCCCCTCCCGGAGTGCTCGGTTTTTTGGTTGATAGGGAGTTCTTCCTGATAAAAAACTTCAGTCCGACCTCTTCCACTCTACTGAAGGCGAGGATTGAGGAGGTTTTTCCTGATAAAGACGAAGCAGTAATAAAGTTGCTTGACGATTCCATCCCCGACAGGAGGTTTTTTGATAGGTTCGTGTTCTGTCCGGAAAAGTTGGGAGACTTTTTCTTCCAGACTCCGGACGGGGAAGTAGAAGTAAAGATTCTGGACATTAGTGTTTCCGGGGTTCACTTTCTAGTTCAGAAAAGCCGGGTGAAGCAGATAAATGTCGGCTATAGGGGAATTTTAAGAAGCGATTCTAAAGTCGTATCGGTCGAAGTGGTGAGGGTCGATGACGGCGGTTCATACTACCACGTGAGATGTAAAGTAGTGAGGAGTAACTTTAATTTGCTTAAGTTTATAGTTGAAAATTACGTAGATGAGGTTGCAGAACTGCTTATGAAAAAGTCTTGATTTTCCTGTAAAGGGTATCTCTTTGGACGGGCGTGTAGCCGGCATCCTTTATCAGCCTTATAATCTCCGACAGGGGCATCCTGAACCTTACGCCGGCAGCGGCTACGACGTTTTCCTCTATCATCAGGGATCCGAAATCGTTAGCTCCGAATTTTAGAGCGATCTGGGCCAGCTTTCCGCCCTGAGTGACCCAGGATGCCTGAATGTTTTCGAAGTTGTCGAGGTATATCCTCGAAAGGGCAAGCACTCTCAAGTAGCGCTCTCCGCTGCTCTTTTCTTTAACTTCCTTTCCGAGTTCTGTATTATCAGGCTGATAACTCCACGGTATAAAGGCGGTAAATCCTCCCGTTTCGTCCTGAAGCTCCCTTATTACCCTGAGGTGTTCAACTATGTCCTCATCGGTATCGAGACTTCCGAACATCATAGTAGCCGTTGTTCTCAGGCCAAGCCTGTGAGCAGTTCTGTGAACGTTTAGCCATTCTTCAGTCTTAGCCTTATTGGGGGCTATTCTTTCTCTAACCCTGTCAACAAGTATTTCTGCTCCTCCTCCAGGGATTGAGCCCAGCCCGGCCTTTTTCAGCCTGAGTATTACTTCTTCGACCGGAATTCCCGAGACCCTGCTTATGTGAATAATCTCGGGAGCTGAAAAGCCGTGAACGTGAATCTGAGGAAACTGTTCCTTTATGAAGGAAAGCAGGTCTTCGTAGTATTCAATCGTTAGATCGGGATGAAGTCCTCCCTGCAGTAGAACGGCGGTTCCGCCGATTTCAAGCGTTTCTTTAATCTTCTTTGTTAGCGTCTCTTTGTCTATCAAGTAAGCTTCGGGATCGTTTTTTTCCCGGTAAAAGGCACAAAACCTGCACCTGCAGGTGCACACGTTTGTATAGTTGATGTTCCTGTCAATAACGAAGGTTACTTCCCTTTCGGGATGCTTTCTGTTCCTTACGGCATTGGCAAGCTGCCCGAGAGTGAGGAGATCCCCTTCCCTGAGAAGGAACAGGGCTTCCTCTTCGGTTATTCTTTCTCCTGACAGCACCTTTTTAACGACTTCCATGCGTAAGCCCCTAAAGGGAACTATAATTGAAAAGGGCAAAGTCAAATCTACGGAGAAAACGTTGGCCTGTCAAATATGCGGCGGAAGCGGGTGGATAATAGAGGAAAGGGACGGCAGGAGGGTGGCAAGGAGGTGTAAGTGCCAGTTTAAGGCCTTTGTTAGGGAGTATTTAAATTCTTCCGGAATTCCTAAGAGGTATAGAAACTGCAGGTTCAGGAACTTTAAACCTGAAACGGAAACACAGCTTAGGGCGCTGAAGGTCTGTAGGGAGTTTTTTTCGCTTTATCCTTTTACAGAGAGGGGAATCCTCCTATACGGTCCTCCCGGAACCGGTAAGACCCACCTTGCCGTTGCTACTTTGAGGAACGTTATAGTTCACAAAGGACTGAAGGGCATTTTCTGTGATTTCAGGGAGCTTCTTATTGACCTTAAATCAACCTTTGATACGAAAGACTCGACCACGGAAGTTCTTGACGCCGTTAGGAAAGCTCCTCTCCTTGTGCTAGACGATGTGGGGGCCGAGAGGAATACCGATTGGGCAAGGGACGTTCTGGCCGAGATTGTGAATTTCCGATATACGAACAGCCTCCCAACGATAATTACTACCAACCTCTCCTTCGGTATTCCGGGGGAAGAGAGCTTCGCGGCGAAGTTCGACGAGAGGACAGAGTCGAGGATTTACGATATGTGCAGGATACTGAGGGTGGAAGGCCATGACAGGAGAAAGGCGAACTGCCTATAAGAAGGTGGGAATCATTGCAAATCCCACCAAGCCCGAGAGCGGCAGCGGTGTTATGAGGATCTTGAAAAAGCTTTCTGAATACGGCGTTAAGGTCTTTACCGATGAAGAAACCTGCCGTCTTGTTAACGATTCATCCTGTAAGGAAATGGTAAGAGTGGTTGACAGGCTTCTGCTTCCCGACAAGGTAGAAGTTATGCTCGTCCTCGGGGGAGACGGAACTTTCCTCACAGTAGCAAAGCTCGTGGATAAACGCCCCGTTCCTCTGCTCGGTGTAAATTTCGGGACTCTGGGATTCCTCACTGAGATAACGATTGAAGAGATAGAGGAGTGTATTGACAGGCTCCTTGCCGGCGAGTTTAAGGTGGAGAACAGACCCGTTATACGGGTTAAGGTAATAAGGAGAAACGGTCACATTTCCATATACAGGTGCGTAAATGAAGTTGCGATAAAGAGGGATACCCTTGCTAGGATAATAGAAGTTGAGGTTTCGGCCGACGGGGAATACGTGACTACGTTCAGGGGAGACGGCGTAATAATTGCAACCCCGACCGGTTCGACTGCTTACTCCCTTTCCGCCGGAGGTCCTATACTTATACCCACCTTGAATGCCATGCTCCTTACCCCTATATGTCCCCATACTTTAACTCTGAGGCCGTTGGTTTTAAATGGGGAAACCTGCCTTACTGCAAGGCTCAAGACGGAAAGCGAAACCGTGATGGTTATCTTTGACGGTCAAGAAGGAATAGAGCTGAGGGTCGGTGATCTCATAGAGATAACCCGTTCTCCTTACGATCTGTTAATCCTGAGGGATCCCAGGAAGTCTTACTACCAGACCTTAAGGGAGAAACTGAAATGGGGATAACTGCCGGTGCTGCAACAGTTTTTATTTCCCTCGCACTCCTGCTTAGTGTTAACCAGGGACTACACACTCCAGAAAGTGTTCAGTGTTACGGCGGTAAAGTTTACGTTTCAAACATTGGTAATCCGCCTCCGGACGGGAAGGACGGGGATGGTTTTATTTCCCTTTTGAGTGAAGACGGAAAGGTTATCAAAGCTAAGTTCGTTACGGGATTGAATGCTCCGAAGGGAATAGCTTTCGGCGAAGGGAAGCTTTTTGTGGCTGATATAGATAGGATTGTTGTGATCGATCCGGAGAAGGGAGAGATAGTAAAATCGATACCCGTTCCCGGATCGAAGTTCCTCAATGATACGGCCTTTTATAACGGAAGAGTTTACGTTTCCGATACTCAGACTAACACGATTTATGCGGTTGATCCGCAGAGGGGTAAGGTTAAGGTTTTCTTTAGAAGCCCTAGCCTTCAGGGACCGAACGGTCTTGCTTTTCTCCCCGATGGAGCTCTGATTGTCGTCAGCTGGGGAGGCGGAAAGGTTTTTAAGCTTAAGGGGGGAAGGCTTGTAACCCTGGCAGAGGGATTTAAAAACCTTGACGGCGTAGTTGTAACGGAAGACGGGACGGTTATCTTCTCTGACTTTTCTGACGGTAAAGTTTATGCACTTAAGGGAAATAAAATAAAACTTCTTGTTTCCGGTTTGACCTCTCCGGCCGATATAGGCTACTGTAATGGTAAGCTTTTTATCCCGGAGTTCCTTTTCAACGATGTAAAAGTTTTCAGGGTAAAAAGGTGAAAAGGACGCTCATACTTACCGGAGAGTCCGGGGCTGGAAAATCGAGTGCTCTTAAGTACCTGGAAGACCTAGGCTTTTACTGTATTGATAACATTCCTCCGGACTTAATTCCGTCTTTCCTGAGTCTTATCGAGTCAAACCCTGAAGTGGAGAAGTCAGCCCTTGTGGTTGACGTCAGGAATCCGGCCTTCAGGACTTCTGCTCCGGAGATGCTCAAGAAAATTAAGGAGGCCTTTCCCGAAGCTGAGATCTGGCACTTCACGGCTTCGAAGGAGACCCTTCTGAAAAGGTTTAAGGAGACGAGGCGTCCCCACCCTTTCCAGAGGTATTTTCCCGGCAGGAGCTTGGAGGAGCTTATAGAGAACGAGCAGGCCTTCTACGAGGGTTTAAGGGGACTTGTAGACAGAGTGATTGACACTACAAACTTGACACCCCACGACCTTAAAAGGAGCATCAGGCTGATCCTCAGCGTAGGGAAACCTCAGCTTCAGGTTACGATTATGTCCTTCGGCTTTAAGTACGGCGTTCCTTCGGGGGCGGACAACGTCTTCGACGTCAGGTTTCTTCCCAATCCTCATTTTGTTCCGGGCTTAAAGCTCAAGACGGGTCTTGATAGGGATGTGCGTGACTACGTCCTGAGTTTTCCGGAAACTCTGGAGACAATCGAGAGAATATACTCCTTCATAAGCCATACCCTTCCACTATACGAAAAAGAAGGAAAGGCTTACATAACCTACGCTGTGGGATGTACGGGAGGACAGCACAGGTCAGTAGTCGTGGCCGAGGAAATCGCTGAAAGGCTTTCCCGGGAATTTTCTGACTACTCTATTTTTGTAGAACACAGAGAACAAAACGTAAGGCGAAAAGTTAAAGGTTCTTAAGTTTCTGCTCCTTCACAGCTGAAATTTCTGCTGTGGCGCTCTCCTTTTTCCCTCCAAAATTAAGTATCAGGTTAAATGGGAGGTCTGAAGTTATGGATATGTTGCCGGAAAACTCTATGTCCCGTCTTTTGACGTTGATAACGCCTTTTAACTTTGAGGAGATCAAGGGAAAGGTAAGTAAAGATACTGGTAAAGAGGTTATTTCAAGGGCTTTAAAGCTTGTTCGGGATCTCGGCAGAAGGGAGCTTGTTGTTCTTCCCGAAATCCTTCCCCATGAAAGGTTCTCTGAAGTTCTGACCTACTTTGACATCAGATGCCTTGAAGCAAAGAAGGAAAGCCTGAAGGCTAACAAGGATTCTCTGGTGCCGGTAGCTTTTCCGGGCATTCTTTATGAATCTTTCGAAGGAGACTTGGTTTACCGGGATTTCTTTATTCCGGTAATAGAGCTGTTGACCGTTCGTGCTTTGATCTGGCTGTTGAGGGAAGTGGGTTTCTGTTACGCCGTTATTGTTTGCAGTTCCTGGCTTGAGGATGTGATATCGGAGAAAGGTAACTCTGAACTTAACTTGGAGGGTATAAGGGTCGGATGTTCTGCTCGGGTAGGAGATCTCAGGTTGATTGTTTTGGAGCTTGAGTCTTGCCCTTCCTGCGCTTCGGCTCTCCGGGAATCTGCAGAGAAGTCGAGAACGTCCGATGTTGACCTGCTTGTTCATATCCTCTCTCGGTTTTCACAGATGCACTGTATTGGTGGAAGCGGCAACCTTTCCTGTCTCTTCCTGAACAAACCGTCCGACTTTGTCGTGATTTCCTCTCCTCTTTCTTTGAACCCGGAAACGATATCGGATGATGTTTTGGAAAAGGAGGTTTTTGATCTTTCGAGGGTAAAAAAGGTGGGAATGAGACAAGTGGCTCCGGTCTTTGTTATGGGCAGTGATCTGGAAAGCGGTGAATCGCTGCAGGACATTTTGGAAAAGCTCGATAGGGAAATTAGTGAAGAGAGGGATGAAGACAGGAAAGTCAGGAGGAGAAGCAGGAGAGAGGATCTGGAGAAACTTTTCAAACAAGCCCTGATTGAAATCGACAGGAAAAAAGGAACGCTGGAATCACCTGCTATCCGGAAGCTTGACATTCTTGTGACCATGAAGAGGAAAAAGGGAATCGGTGTGGCGGTAATTCTTGATGAAGTTCCCGGGAGTGAAATCTTTATACCGAACCAGGATATAGCGATTATCCGCTTTAATCTCCGGAAATACTCTCCAGAAGAGGTGATTCTTATTGCCCTGATGTTGCTGTCTGAGTTCAGGAGATTTCCCTGGAAGAAAAATGTATCTGTAAACGATGTTAGAGGAATCCTTAACAGGTTCTTTAGTGAGTTCGGACGTAACCTTAAAAGCGGTGACTTATACGAAGTTCTGCAGTTCGGAAGAAAAGTTCTCAGGGGAATTTTAGAAAGTGAATTTTCGGAAGCTGAACTTTGTCGCGGGCAGGCAGGAGTGAGGAAAAAATTAAATCGCCGTTAAGGGGGATATCATGTTGACTTTTGCCAGTTACGCTGTTGCGGAGAAGCTCAGCAGGCATGTTGTAGGACAGCGGGCGGCTGTTGAAGATGTTGTTTCGGCCATATGTGAGAATATGGAAGCCTTTTTCCTGGAAAAGCCTATGAAAGTTAACAATATCCTTCTCTACGGTCCAACGGGAAGCGGGAAGACGGAACTGGCACGGTCGATAACCAAGGTATTGGACATTCCATTTTTAAAAGAGACTATGAACGACTTTACTTTGACAGGATATAAAGGTAGAGACCCTCAAGAAATAGTGACCAGGGACTTTAAGAAGCTGATTACTTCCGAAGAAGTAAAAGCAATCTCCGAGAAAAGAGAGAAGTTTCTGGTAAGAAAAGAGGCGTTAGAGGTTCTGAAGGAAAGTGATTTATCTTCCATCGAATTCCTTATAGCTCTTGAGTTTGCGTCTTCGACCGTTTTTATGACGGAAGAAGAAGCCCTTTCTATTCTGAGAGGCAAGTATAGGGGCAGGGAAAGTCTTGTGGATTCGGTGGCTTCAATGGTTAATATCGTGCTTTGGGATTTTGAGGGAAACATAAACATCGGCCATGCCATAGATGAAGCTGAGTTTAGGTCAAAGCCTTTTGGAGTCGTCTTTATTGATGAAATAGATAAGATCCTGATAAACGAGCGGGATGGTTATTCGGAGAGCTTCTACCGTCCCCTTCAGGAGTTTATCCTTACAATGGTAGAAGGTAGCGTTGTAACGCACGAGGATTGGGGCTCAATAGATACTTCGCACATAACCTTTATACTCGCCGGGGCTTTTATAAACCACTCAATTGACGAGATAATCCCGGAGCTAAAGGGGCGTCTCAACGTTAGGGTGAAGGTGAGAGAACTCGGGTATGAAGATTACCTTGAGATTGCAAGGCTTCAAAAGCTTGAAATTCCCGAAATCCTGAGCGGAAAAGTGGTAAAAATCAGAGATGGAGTTTTTGAGGAAGTGGCAAGGATATGTGAGGAGCTTAATGCCGAGGAATACCTGGGAGCCAGAAGGATAAAAGAGGTGATCTCAAAGGTTAACAGGGCAATTAAAAAAGAGTTGACCTTTTTCAGCGGTGAGGAGCCTCTTGTTATTGATAAGAGCTTTGTAAGGTGGGCTGTTTCATTTGACAGCTCAAGGAGTACGGACTATCAAAGTGTTTCGGTTTTTTCCGATTTTTCCCGTGATTCCGGTTTAGGTAAGAGTAAACTCAACAAAACTAAGATGAAAGAAATTAAAAAGAGGCTTAGAGATAAGATTTTCCGGGACTTGGTCGAGAAGTATAGAAGAAAAATTGAGGAGTTCAGCGGTAAGTTAACTGTGGCGTTTCCCTTTTCCGTTAATGTTAAGGAGCTAAAGTTTAAGAATTCGGAGGGTAAAACCGTAATTGAGTACCTGGTGGAGAAAGGAATACTAAAGGAGATGACAGAGGGAAACTTTAGATTCCTTAAAAAGAAATTGAGCAAGAGGATTGTCGACAACATTTCAAGGCACCTGGTAGTTAGGAAATTTCCGGACGATATCGATTTTTAATCAGCCTCTGAACCTGCGGAGCATCTTCCGGAAGTCTGGGATAAATCGTGTAGCGAGCGTCTTTGTGCTTAAAAACTTCTATGGAGCGGGAAGGAGAGCGGTATTTTTGGGTTTTTGAGTTTGCTCGGGTTTCTCTTGAACCCGGTTTAAGGTATCTGCCGTTTTTGTTGTTGCGGTTGGAGGCGGCACAGTAGGACTGCTATTCAAGCTGGACAGCAAAATCTCGCTTTCTCTTATTGTAATTGGTTTGTGGATATTGGCTGCTGCATTCTTCACTCTTGTCAAAGCATGGTTAAACGTTAAAAATTGTATAGAGGAGATAGATAAATGGACAGAGAAGTTTTAATAGCCACAGCAGTTGGAATAATCATCGCTTTATCGCTTTGATGTTTACCTATACTATGTATATCCTTATTTCTTCTGAAAAGAAAACGTGAATTACTCCGCCATTTTAAGGTGAGCGGATAAGGTTTTTTGTATTTTGAGAGTTTCCTCTTCGGCTTTGATTATTTTTAGGTAGGTTTTTATGTTGGAGTGACTTAAGGTTCTGCCTTTTCTGTCGGAAAGCCACTTTTTCAAAACCTGATAACCTTAGGGGGGAACGTGTTCGCTTCGGGAAGGATTTGTATAGATCTAAAAAGAGTCGGTAGAGAGGAACTGTACGGTGAGGATAAATACAGGCTACTCAGGAATTTTTTTCTCAAACTGTTTGCTGAAGCTCCCGAGGAAGTTAGGAGAAAAGAAACGGAAGTATTCGGCGCAGTTCATCGCTTCCTCAATTCCCTGGATAAAGAGAGCTTTAACTTAAGAGGTTGCGGTGAAGAAGCAGTCGAATTTTTTAGGAGTTACGTTAATCCGGTTTTGAGAGGAGCTGATCTGGGTGTAGATGATGAGGGAACTGTTCTTTTTAAGTTATCCGATTTTGAAGTTCGATTGAATTCTTTCAGAGAACTGTTTTTCTACTGCTTCTTTTCGGGATCTCCGATAGAGACCATACTTCCCTTTTACTACGTAGACGACCACAGGCAGGAGTTTTTAAACGTTAATACCCGACTTTTGGATGATTTGTGTGTTCCTGTCGATCAGTTCCTGTCTTTCCTTTTAAGGTTGTCGATTCCCGGTTCGGCCGGAAAGCCTTTCTTAAAAAAGGTTCTTGAGAGGTGGCTCCGGAATGAAGAATCTGCGGCGGAGAGAGAAGTATGGCGTTCCCTGGGCCGAAAGGCAGAAGTGGGTGATGGGTGGTTAATTACCGATCGAGGAGTAAGGATTGCCTCCATCATCGGAAATTCCTTGCATGCCGGTTTTATAGAGGAGTTTTTTTCCGAGCACTGGGAAGAGTATGACGACCTCAAGAAGCAAGTAATGGCCTTCGTTTACATTTCGGCGGAAGGGGCAAAACTTGAGTGGGTGAGTAAGAATTTCGAGGTAATAAAGCGTGTTATCGACAGAAATCCTTCTATACTTAAGTTTGTTATGGATAAGACAGGTTTGGTTTTTGCTGTTTGCCGGGGAGAGTTTACAGGTGACGGCGTTTTTTTTGGAAATACTTACCGGTCTCTTTACGACTTCCAAAAGCCGAAAAAGAGTCGGAACTTTAAGGGGAAATTAGTTCTGTGAGCTTAGCAGTCGGTTCAACCCGCGTAGAGTAAGGTCAGGTGATCCTCCTGCGGGAGGAACGTTAGCGAGACGTTTACCTTAAGCCTGTAAAATAGTTCTACTGCTCCTTCCGACTTTGTCACTTCGTCCTTCCCTCCCACTATGATTGTCACCGGGCATTTTACCTTTTCTGCCCAAGGTGAAAGGTCGAGGCTACAGAAAGATTTAAGTAACTTGAAAGCCTCTTCCTCCGAGAGCGCAACGGGAGGGAGTTTTTTCCTGGAGCAGAGTTTTCGGAACTCAAGGACAGTTTCTTGAAAGTTCCTTTCCAGTTTCCTTAGAAACCTCTTTACCACTATTTCCGGCTGAGAGATTCCTTTAAAGCGAAGGGTGGGGGCAAGCAGAATAAGCTCTTTCACTTTTGAGGGGAATAGGGCGGTCGTTATGAGGGCAACGGAAGCTCCGAGTGACCACCCTACGAGGGTGGATTTTTGGGATAGGTAGGCTCCGACTTCCTCGGCAAGACCTTCAACCTCGGTTGACCTGAAGGGAGTTTCTCCGTGTCCGGGTAAGGTCAGGTGTTCTGCGGCCTGAAAGGGAGTTCCCTTCCAGACCGCCGGTGAGAAGCTCCACCCGTGAATTGTGTAAATCATGCTGCCTTTTTCTTCTTTGTTCTGTTCATTTCTTCAAAGAGGTGAAACTCCTTAATTACTTCCATTGCTCTTTTAATCTGAGCGTCAAGCCGCTTTTCCCTCTCTCTCCTTATTTCCTCCGTTTTTTCCGGATGTTCTTCCATCTCCTTAAACTCTTTTTTGAGCTTTTCAACATCTTCTTTTGAAAGTTTAACTTCTATGTCCGGTTTTATTCCCTTTCCGTCAATGCATTGGTGGTTTGGCATGTAGTACTTGGCCGTTGTTATCTTTACGGCGTAGCCCATGTCGAGAGGATAGAGTGTTTGAACAGAACCTTTCCCGAACGTTTTTTCTCCGACAACCACCGCCCTGTTGTTATACCTTAAAGCCCCGGTGAGAATTTCCGCAGCACTTGCTGTTCCTCCGTTGACGAGCATTACGACGGGGATATCTGTCGGTATGACAGGATCGTTGAGTGAAACGTACTTCTTTATGCTCTGCGGAATTCTGCCTTTCGTATAGACTATGAGCTTCCCTCTAGGGAGGAAGTAGTCGCTGATTGCAACGGCGGAGTCGAGGAGTCCTCCCGGATTGTTCCTTACGTCAACGATTATTCCTATTAGTTTCTTATCCTTTTTTAGGCTTTCGAGTGCCCTTTTAAACTCTTCGACTGAGTTTCTCTGGAACATGGTGAACCTTATGTATCCGATGTCCCCCGGGAGTATCCTGAATTTAACGCTCTTTATCTTTATAACCGCTCTGGTTAGCGTGAACGGCTTTGGTTCCGGCCAGCCTTTACGCCATATCCAAATCGTGATCTTTGTTCCCGGTTTTCCTCTCATAAGCTTTACTGCTTCTGACAGCGTCATGTCCGGCGTAACCTTTTTGTCGTTTATCTTTACTATCACGTCTCCCGGCTTTATTCCTGCCCTGTAGGCGGGGGTATCCTCAATGGGAGCTATTATCATAAGCCTTCCGTCTTTCGTCTTCGTTATCTGAATTCCCAGACCTCCGAATTCGCCGGAGGTTTCAACCTGAAACTCTTTAAGCTGATCGGGGGTGAAAAGTGTAGAGTGAGGATCAAGGCCTTCGAGCATTCCCTTTATAGCTCCCTCGTAAAGTTCCCGGGGCGTTTTCTTTTCAACGTACTTTTCCTTAACCAACTGGTAGGCTTCCATAAAGAGCTTAATGTACTTGAGCTCATCTTCCGAACTTGTCCCGTTCTTCGGCACGGCCGATAGGGAGGACTTTGCCAGTAAGGATAGGAAGATGATGAGAACGGTGAAGAAAAGGGAGCTTTTAAGGAACTTTTTCATCTTTCCTTCCTCTCAAGAACTTTTTTAACTTTTTCTACAATTCCCTTTTCGTCCAGCTTAAAGTAGTGAAGGAGTTCCCAGCCTTTTCCGGATCTTCCGAAGACGTCGGGGGTTCCGAGCCTTTCCATCGGAACGGGGTAGTTTTCCACCAGCACTTCTGCCACCGCAGAGCCGAGCCCTCCGATGATTGAGTGTTCTTCTGCTGTAACTACCGCCCCGGTCTTTGATGCCGATTTTACTATAAGTTCGGTGTCGATCGGCTTAACGGTCGGCATGTGGATTACTTCTATCGAAATTCCCTCCCTTTCAAGGATATCTGCTGCGTACAGGGCAAAGGAAGTCATAACGCCGTTCGAAATTACGGTGACGTCTTCCCCTTCCCTGAGGACGTGTCCTTTGCCGATTTCAAACTTGTAGTTTTCGTCAAATATCCTCGGAAATTTTTCCCTTGTTAGCCTTACGTAGAAAGGCCCTTCGGTGTATGCTATTTTCCTTATTACCTGTCTCGTCTCAACGTCGTCTGCGGGGACTATTACCCTCATGTTGGGAATGTTCCTCATATTTGCAACGTCTTCTAAGGCCTGGTGGCTTGCCCCGTCCTCACCTACGGTGATTCCTCCGTGGGTGCAGACGATTTTAACGCTCAGGTTGGGGTAGCATATTGTCTGCCTTACTGCTTCCCATGCCCTTCCCGTTCCGAATATCGCAAAGGTGCTTACGAAGGGGATTTTCCCGGTGGTTGCCATTCCGGCGGCAACGTTCATCATGTCAGTTTCGGCGATTCCCATATTGAAGAATCTTTCGGGGAAAGCTTTGGCGAACTTTGCTGTTTTGGTAGAACCTGAAAGGTCTGCGTCAAATACCACTATTCTGTCGTCTTCCTTGCCGAGTTCAACGAGAGTTTCTCCGTAAGCGTCCCTGAGGCTTACCTTTTCCATTTTTTCCTCCTTAAACCAGCTCTCCAAGTTCTTTGAGAGCTTCCTTGAGAAGCTCCGGGGGTAGTGCCTTCCCGTGCCACTCAGCCCTGTTTTCCATAAAGGAGACCCCCTTGCCCTTTACCGTTTTTGCTACGATCATCGTCGGCTTATACCTGACCCTGTCGGCTTCGTCGAGAGCTTCCCTTATTTCCTTAAAGTCATGGCCGTTTATCTCTATTACGTGCCAGCCGAAAGCTTTCCACTTCTCCATTGCCGGATAGATTGACATTACCTCGTCAACGGGGCCGTCTATTTGGAGGTTGTTGTTGTCAAGTATTACGACGAGGTTGTCCAGGTTGTAGTGTGAAGCAGCCATTGAAGCTTCCCAAACGCTTCCCTCCTGAGCTTCTCCGTCACCTATCATGCAGTAAACTTTGCTGTCGCTCTTGTCTAACTTCAGTCCCATTGCCATCCCTACGGCAGCCCCGATTCCGTGTCCCAGGGACCCCGTGCTTATTTCAATTCCGGGCGTCTTCTTCATATCCGGGTGTCCCTGAAGACTCCCGTCTATCTTTCTGAACTCGTGGAGCTTCTCCAGCGGGAAGTATCCAGTCCTTGCAAGCACCGAGTAGAGGGCGGGGCAGACGTGTCCTTTGGAGAGGACGAACCTGTCCCTTTTCTCCCACTTCGGATTTTCGGGATTATGTCTCATCTTGTAGTAGTAGAGGGTAACTATGATGTCTGTCGCGGACATGGCACCGCCGGGGTGTCCTGACTGAACTTCCGACGTCATTTTCAGGATGTCCTTCCTGACCTCACGGGCTATCGCCCTCAGGGTTACGTCGTCTATATCCCTGTTCCTTTCCGTAAAGAATGAAGGCTCAAAGGTTATCATCTGAAACCTCCGTATTTAAACTTCCTCTTCTTCTTTTATCCTTTCTATTTCGGCCTTAACCTGCTCTGTTGCCGTTCCTCCTATGACGTTCCTGCTGTTTATAGACCCCTCAACGCTCATAAGGCTGAGAACGTCCTCCTCGAAGGCATCGGAGAACTGTTTAAGCTCTTCAAGGCTGAGGTCTTCAAGTCCTTTCCCTTTGTCGAGGCAGTAGGCCACAATTTCCCCTACGACTCTGTGAGCTTCCCTGAAGGGTATTCCTTTCTTTGCCAGGTAATCGGCAACGTCGGTAGCCAGTGAAAAGCCCTTTGAAGCCTGCTGCCTCATCCTGTCAGCCTTCGGCTTCATTCCTTCTACTATGAGGGCATTTACCTTTAGCGAGATTTTAACCGTGTCTAAGGCGTCAAATAGGGGTTCTTTATCTTCCTGGAGATCCCTGTTGTAGGTAAGGGGAAGGCCTTTCAGAATAGTCAGTATTGCCACGAGGTCACCGTAAACCCTTCCGGTTTTCCCCCTCGTAAGTTCGGAGACATCCGGGTTTTTCTTCTGGGGCATTATTGAGCTTCCGGTGCAGAATGCGTCCGGAAGGTTGATGAAACCGAATTCCTCAGTTGACCAGAGAACAAGTTCTTCCGAAAGCCTTGATAGGTGCATCATTACCATTGCGCAGTTAAATATCGTCTCTGCCACAAAGTCCCTGTCGCTTACAGCATCCATGCTGTTTCTCGTAACTCCGTCAAAGCCGAGAAGCCTGGCCGTGAACTCCCTGTCAAGAGGGTAGCTCGTTCCGGCAAGGGCTGCGGAGCCTAAAGGAGAGACGTTGACCCTTTTCAGCGTATCTTGAAACCTGTCTGCGTCTCTTTTGAACATCCAGTAGTAGGCGAGCATGTGGTGGGAGTAAAGTACGGGCTGGGCTATCTGAAGGTGGGTATAGCCGGGCATTACGACTCCCAAGTTCTCCTCGGCCTGCTTGAGGAAGGCAAGCCTCAGCCTTTTGAGCAGTTTTAAAACTTCCTCTATCTCGTGCCTTACGTAGAGCCTTACATCCGTTGCGACCTGGTCGTTCCTTGACCTGCCGGTGTGAAGTTTCCCTCCTACAGGGCCGATTTTCTCTATCAGCCTCTTCTCTATGTTCATGTGGACGTCTTCAAGCTCCTTCTTCCACCGGAACTTGCCCTCTTCTATTTCCTTCAGTATTTTGTTCAGTCCGGTTATTATCCTTTCGGCCTCTTCAGGTTTCAAAATTCCCTGTTTTTCAAGCATCTTAACGTGGGCAACACTTCCGGCTATATCAAAAGGAGCAAGCCGTTTATCGTAGGAGACCGACTCGGTAAACTCCTCAACTAGTTCGTTAGTTGACTCTTTGAACCTTCCGCCCCAGAGCTTCTTCTCTCCCAACTTTGCCTCCTTATTAACCTCTTGCCCAATTCTACCAGCAAAACTATAATTGCCTAAAGTTTTGTAAGGAGGAAAATATGCTGGGCAAAGAGGTCAAGGAAGCCCTTACCTTTGATGATGTCCTTCTCGTTCCCAACTACTCCGAAGTTCTTCCCACCCAGGTTGACGTAAGGACGAAACTCACTAAGAAGATAACCCTCAACATTCCCATTATGAGTGCCGCCATGGATACCGTTACCGAGGCGGAGTTAGCAATTGCAATTGCCAGAGAGGGAGGTATCGGTATTATCCACAAGAATATGAGTATAGAGGAGCAGGCCGAGGAGGTTGACAGGGTTAAGAGAAGCGAGAGCGGAATGATTGTTAAACCCGTAACTGTCAGGCCCGAACAGACGATAGCAGAGGCCGAGGCCTTGATGAAGAAGTATAAGATTTCCGGCCTTCCAGTTGTAGATGAAGAGGGTAAGCTTGTCGGGATAATTACAAACAGGGACATTAGGTTTGTTAAGGACTTTTCCAAGAAAATTGCCGAAGTAATGACAAAAGAAAACCTCAAAACCGTTCCTGTGGGTACTACCTTAGAAGAGGCTAAGGAAATCCTCCACAAGTACAAGATTGAAAAGTTGCCGGTCGTTGACGATAAGGGTTACCTCAAGGGCTTAATAACAATCAAAGATATAGAAAAGAAGGAGAAGTACCCCAATGCCTGCAAGGATGAACTCGGAAGGCTGATGGTAGGCGCTGCGATCGGTGTGGGGACTGAAGCCCTCGAGAGGGCGAAAGCTCTTATCGAGGCCGGCGTTGATGTTATCGTGATAGATACGGCCCACGGTCACTCAAAGGGCGTTATAGAGATGGTGGAGAAGTTGAAGGGGCTTTACCCCGACGTTGACGTTATAGCGGGGAACGTCGCGACTCCGGAGGGAACAGAGGCACTAATTAAGGCGGGAGCCGATGCCGTAAAGGTCGGAATAGGCCCCGGTTCCATTTGTACGACGAGGATAGTTGCAGGTGTGGGTGTTCCCCAGCTTACTGCCGTGGCCGAGTGTGCCGAAGTTGCCGATAAGTACGACATTTCAATTATTGCCGACGGAGGCATTAAGTTCTCTGGAGACATTGCCAAGGCTATCGGGGCGGGTGCAAGGGTAGTAATGATAGGCAGTCTCTTTGCCGGGACGAAGGAGTCTCCCGGGGAGCTTGTCCTTTACCAGGGAAGGAGCTACAAGGTTTACAGGGGAATGGGTTCCCTCGGAGCAATGAAGAAGGGAAGTAAAGATAGGTACTTCCAATCAGAAGTTGAGGAGAAGAAGCTGGTTCCCGAGGGAATTGAGGGAATGGTTCCTTACAGAGGGCCCCTGGCCGATACAATCCATCAGCTTGTGGGAGGCTTAAGGGCCGGTATGGGCTACTGCGGTGCCGCAAACATTGAGGAGATGAGGAAAAAGGCGAGGTTTGTCAGAATAACCTCCGCAGGTCTCAAGGAGTCCCACGTTCACGACGTGATTATTACGAAGGAAGCTCCCAACTACTGGATAGAGAGGTAGGCTCAAACAGCCTCCTCTCCCACCTTTACTCCGTAGAGGGCAAGGGCTTCAAGAAACTCCCGGTTAAACCTTCCTTTCCACTTGTTGATTGCAAGCTCAAATCCGGTGGGCTTCTTCGGCCTGTAAAGGAGCTTCATTCCCGCTTCTTCCGGTGTCCTGCCTCCCTTTTTCTGGTTGCACTCTGAACAGCAGGTTACGAGGTTTTCCCACTTCCACTCTCCACCCCTGCTTTTGGGCAGGACGTGGTCAATTGTGGCCTCGTTGTCCTTAACGATTTTCCCGCAGTAGGCACAGGTGAAGTTATCCCTTATAAAAACTGCCCTTCTTGTCGGAGAACTGTTTCTCCAGTGCTTCAGCAGGACGGGGATTCTGATTACTAAAGGAGCCGGATAATCCCTGCTCGGGGATTTCAGCTTAACAGTTGAATAGTGCTGGAGAACTTCGCACTTGTTGAGAAGTTCCAGCAGGAAGGCCTTTTTGTGGGAAAAGATCGTTACGGGCAAATAGGTTCTTTCAAGAACGAGAACGGGATACAGTACCATTGTTCCTCTCTATCCGGTTCCCCCCCTACAATATATTACTTTTCCTTGCGTTTTCATGTACGATCCTGTTTCTTATGTCCTGTGGTAATCCATACCATAGTGATTGCTGTCAAAAAAGCTATTCCGATTACAATAGCAACAACGGCTGCTATAAGGAATAAGGACTTCTTTTTCCATTCTTCCAGCTCATTAAGAGTTTCTTTAATCTTGAAAATTTCTGCTTCGAGAAGTCAAATCAGAAAAGGATGAAGTTCTTTCCCCAGTATTTTGTAACCTTCGGGTGTCAGCTTCCTTCCCCTCGGCGTTCTTACGAGGAGTCCCATTTCGATAAGGTAAGGTTCGTGGACGTTCTCTATCGTGTCGACGTCCTCCTTCAGCACCGTTGCAAGCGTGTTAAGGCCTACGGGCCCTCCCTTGAAGGTTTCGGCTATTGTCCTGAGTATTTTCCTGTCGAGGGGATCGAGGCCGTAGGAGTCTATTCCTAGCTCTTCGAGCACTTTCAGCACCTGCTCTTCTTTTACCCTTTTCCAGCCGTGAACTGTCGCGTAATCCCTTATTCTCTTGAGGAGCTGGTTCAGTATCCTCGGGGTTCCCCTCGAACACCTTGCAACGGCCCGGAGGGCATTTTCGCTCATTTCAATGCCCAGCTTTCTCGCTCCTCTTTCCGCTATTAGCTTTAACTCTTCCACAGAGTAAAGCTCCAGCCTGCAGACAATTCCGAAACGGGAGCGGAAGGGCGGAGTCAGGAGGTTGAGGCGGGTCGTTGCACCTATGAGGGTGAAGCGGGGAAGTTCTATTGAAACGGCCTTCCTCCCTCCTGCCATGACGATGTCTATTCTGAAGTCTTCCATTGCCGAATAAAGCGTTTCTTCTACTGCCCTGTTGAGTCTGTGAATTTCGTCGATAAAGAGGACATCTCCCTCCGAGAGGGTTGAGACGAGGGCTACAAGGTCTCCCTTCCTTTCTATTGTCGGGGCAGAAATGATTTTGAGATTACTACCCATTTCGGAAGCAACTATTGCGGAGAGGGTGGTTTTCCCCGTTCCGGGCGGACCGTAGAAGAGAATGTGGTCAACCGGTTCTTCCCTTTTCTTGGCCGATTCTACGGCTACTTTCAGGAGCTTCTTCGTCCTCTCCTGGCCTATGAACTCGTCAAAGCTCTGAGGCCTTTCTATCACTTCCCTCTCCCCGAAAGCCTTTTAAGGGATTCCCTGACAGCTTCCTGCAGGTCGAGTCCCTTTAAATCTAAACCTTTCAATGCCGAAAAGATTTCTTTCCTGCTGTACCCGAGGGAAGTTAAGACCTCCATCAGCTCTTCCGGAATTTCTGCTTTTTCTTCCATCTTTCCTTTTAGTTCGAGAACTATTCTTTGGGACAGCTTTTTTCCGATGCCCGGTACTTTTGAAAGCTCCGCCGAGTCGCCGGCGGAGAGGATGGCTTTAAGCTCTTCGGGAGAGAAGTGGGAAAGTATTGAAAGGGCTACTTTTGAACCGACTTTCGGGATTTTGGTCAAATTCCTGAAAAGTTCCCTTTCCTCCCGGCTTCCGAATCCGTAAAGTGACGGCGTTCCTTCCGGCGGTATCACGACTTCGGTGAAGACTTCAAGCTCTTCTCCCTCCTTTGCCCGGGTGAGGAGGGAAAGGGGAACAAATACCCTGAAGGCAACGGGGCCGCACAGGAGGGAAACGGAATCCAAGTACCTGAACAGAACTTTTCCTTTGAGGAAGTCAATCACTTCCAGATCCTCAAGTTGCCGAGGTTTCCTCTGACTGTAAACTTAAATTTTTTCCCGGAAAGCGGAGGGATTTTAACCTTTACGGTAACTTTCAGCTTCAGGTAGCTGTTCTTTGGATTCTTCGGGTAGTAGTCCAGGTATCCTTTTGCCGTAACGTCGGCGTCTCTTCCCTTTCCTTCTGCATTTATTTCCAGCCTGTTCTTCCTCTTTACGCTGTAGGTACCCCTGACGTTTCCCAGCTTCAGCGCCGGGAAAGTAAAGATTCCAAACTCTATTCCCTCTAACTTCGAATCCTTTAATAAGAATTCTCCTCTGCCGCCTGTAAGATCATTCCCGGAAACCTTTAAGCTTCCGCTTCCCGAAAGTCTTCCTCCAACTCTGGGACTTTCCTTCCTGCACTTTTCCGCCTCGATTTCTGAAATCTTAAACCTTATCTCCCCCGGGTAGCTTCCTTTTAGGTTTACCCTGCCTCCGCAGAGGAAGGATACGGCTTCGAACGACTTCTCTTTTGACAGGATGGAAAGGAGGGAAGGCCTTACGATGACCCTTTCGATTTCCACGGGCAGTGAAGGTACCCTGACGTTTTCAAGCTCGACCTCGAAGGGGAACCTGTTTACGCTTAAACTCGAGTAGGTAATGCCTTTTTCACACAGTATCCTGCCTATTACCCTGTCAAAGGGAAAAGTCAGGTAGAGGAAAAGGGGGAAAGTTATGATAAAGATGAGTAGCGGTGTCCACCTCTTCATCTTTCTCTCCCGAAAAAGTAGAAGGTTACCCGTCCGGAAACGTATTCGTTCTTGTCGTAGTCGCTGAGGGAAACTGCTACTGCTTTGAAGTAATACCTTCCCGATTCAAGCCTTCTTATCAGGCAGGCTACTCTGTCAAGTTCTGCTTCGGAGAACTCAACAGAAATCTTCTTCCTGACGATCCCTTCGGCCCTCTGACTTTCCAGCACTTTCACTCTCTTTACCTTTAACCTGCACCTTTTGGCTGCAGAGCGGATCAGTGAGGAGATGTCGGCATTTCTTCCCCTCTCAACCTTCCTCTCCACGGGAGAGAGTTTTTCCCGAAGCCTTTGGATCTCTGCTAATTTTGGTTTGAGAAGCTCTTCCTTTCTCTCAAGCTTCTTAAGCCTTTCCCCGTATTTGTCCGATAAGCCCTTTAGGGGCAGGAAGACGAGCGCTATGAAAAGGAGAAGCAGGACAACGGGGATTCCGACGGCTATGACGTTTCTCTCCCTGTCATCAAGCCCTTTTAAATACTCCTCAACCGCTTCTCTAAGGTTATTCAACGCTGACTCCTGAGACGGTTATGGTGAACTTTATCCCCTTTCGGGTTTCTTTCGAGGAGTTTACCGTTACCTGATTAAATTTTTTCTTCAGCTCGCCGACAAAACTGTCGAGATTTTCCTGTTTTTTGGCGTACCCCTCTATCTGAAGTTTCCTCAAATCCCCTTCAACCTTGTATACGTCGATCCCCTCCTTTACGGATTCTGAAATCCGGTTGAGGAGGAACAGCAGCGGAGGGGAGTCAAGGAGCAGGAATTTCTCCTTCTTCTTGAGTTTTTCGAGTAACTGCGGAATCTGAATTTCGGGGGCAAGTATCTTTTCACCGGTAATTTCCGTTAGGTATTTCTTGAAGGCTTTTTTTTCCTCAATGTAGTCGCGCTTGAGGGAGATGTAGTTGATGAACTCCGCGCCTGAGAGCAACAGGAGGGAGGCGATTCCGAGTGCCGAGCCCAGCGCTATAGTTTTTTTGTTTTTCTTGAAAAATTCTCCCAGGAACAGGGAAGTATCTTTGAAAAAGGCCTTGCACGGAAGTGATTTTAATCTGGTTAAGCCGAAGGCGTTAAAGTAAAGAGGAGCTTCCTTCCCGAAAGGCTCAAACTGCGGGATTTCCGCATCGATGAGGTTTGTGATTTCCGACACTGCCTTCTCGTCGAGGGCGCCGCCGCCCACAAGCACGACCCTTTCTCCCTTTAGCCGGGAAAGGGCTTCCTTAAAGCTTTCCCTTTCCAGGTTAAAGCTGTAGCTTCCCCTGAAAATTTCTACTTCGGAGATTTTGCCGTTTACCAGCTTAAACAGGGCAACCTTTGACGCGCCGAGGTCTACAACCGAAACGTCTTCCCCGTAAAGGGATAAAGCTCCCGCCGCTCCTCCTATCAGGTCGGAGGTTATTCTCGACTCCTTTGCGAAGAGAGGCAGGTTGTCGAGCACTTCCCTCTTTTCCACGAGTATCAGGAACTTGCATCCCTTGTCTTCCTTGCCGACTCGGCAGAACGTAAAGGTGATCTTGTCCGGCTCGACAGAAAGTTCCGAGGTGACGTCGCTGGTGATAAGCTTCTTCAGCTGTTGTCCCCTGCAGATGGGGTAGTAGGATTCCTTTACCAGGAGTGAGGAGGAAGAAATTCCTACCACTGCTGGTCGGGCTGGAGGTTCTCCTGTCCCGAATGCCTTACCGTCAAACCACTTTATAACCTTGCTGCCGAGGTCAGCTACAATCATTGAACTACCTTCCACTCAAGAATCTTGTGCCTGTCCGTGAATGCTTTAACTACGGCGACGGCCTCTCCGAAGGAAGCCGTTGCCTCTATCCGGAAGAAATCACACTTGTTTGTTATTAAAGGCCTTATCTCAAAGTAGAGTTCTTCGCTGAATCCCGGAAGCTCCTTTAGGTCTGAGAGCTTCTTTACGGGACGGGCTTCAATTATACTATCGGCCGCTTCCTCGGTCATTTGCGGGGACAGCGCCGTTAAAAGTGCTTTTGGAGCTGAGTTTACGTTGATTTTTCCGTTACCGTAAGTTGTCAGAAAGTTTTCGAGTTTTTTGAAGAGCCTGTCGTTTATACCCTTAATGTACCGAATCTCTCCCAAACTTCTGGCTTTGCCGTTCGTGGGAAGATACCCGATGCCCCGGTAGTATTCCGATTCCGCTCCTCCCCAGGAAGGTTCGCTGTCGGGGTCTATCCAGTCCTTCAGGGCATCTGCGGTGTCCGGGTCAATTTCGAGTTCCTGGAACAGCCTGCGGGCGATTTTGTAGTAGCGTGTATCGGTAAGCTTGTTTACATTCAGCATTCCGCACTCGTCCTTTATCCTCAGGGAAATTGTTATTCCGCGGTAGTTGTAGAATATAGGCCTTGCCCAGTTGTCTCCTTCTCCGTCAAAGCCGTTGTCGTCCTCTTCCAGAAATTTCAGCGCCATCTTTACCGCAGATGCCGCGGCGTGGTAGGCAACAGAATAGTCTTTAAAGTTTTCTGCCCTCTCATAGCCCTTTCCGGAAAGGAAGTAAACCGAAAAAAGGAAAGAAGCTACTATTGACACCATAACGAGAACGAGGAAGAGGGCAAAGCCCCGCCTACTGGCTGAAGAACTCAACTACCCTATCCTCGCTTGGTGAGTTGATTACTCCTTTCTCCGTTATGATTCCCGTTATGTTGTAGTGAGGAGTAACGTCGAACGCCGGGTTCTTGACCCGTGCACCGTAAGGCGCTATTCGACAGTTCTTGCAGTGGCAGTAGAGAACCTCTTCCGAAGAGCGTTCCTCTATGGGGATTTCTGAACCTTCCTTTATGGATAAGTCAAAGGTTGAGGTGGGCGCTGCGATGTAGAAGGGGATTCCGTGTTCCTTCGCGAGGACGGAGAGTGTGTAAGTTCCTATCTTGTTTGCCGTATCACCGTTTCTTGCTATCCTGTCGGCTCCTACAATTATGCAGGTTACCTCCCCCAGTGCCATTAGCCAGCCGGCCATGTTGTCTGTAATGAGGTAGTAGGGTATTCCTTCCTGCTGAAGCTCCCAGGCTGTAAGCCTTGCTCCCTGAAGGTAGGGGCGTGTTTCATCTACGAGGACTGTTACGTCTTTTCCCATCTCTACTGCTGCCCTTACAACCCCCAGCGCCGTGCCGTACCCCGCTGTTGCCAAGGCTCCTGTATTGCAGTGGGTAAGTATTACTTCCCGGGAGGAGAGAAGCTCTGCGCCGTAGTAACCGATTTTCCTGTTTGTCTCTACATCCTGCCTTTCAATGTTTATTGCTTCTGTTTCAAGGGCAGCGATTATATCTTCGATGCTTTTGCCCGCCTCCACTATCTTCTTCATTCTTTTCAGTGCCCAGAATAGGTTGACTGCGGTCGGCCTTGTTGCGGCGAGCCTGTTTATTATCAGCTCTACCTTGGCTTTAAAGTCTGCGTATCCTGCTGATTTTGATGCCATTTCCTTTGCTCCGAGGACGACGCCGTAGGCTGCTACAACTCCGATTGCCGGCGCTCCCCTTACGACCATTTCCTCTATAGCCCTTGCTACACACTCATAGTCCCTGCACTCCACCCACTCTTCGCTGAGGGGGAGTTTTCTTTGGTCAAGGAGCAGTAAAGAATCTCCCATCCACTTGAGGGGCCTTATGTCTTTTATCCTGCCCATCCTACTCTCCTTCCTTTTTCTTGACAACGAGAACGGGACACTTGGCGTTTTTTATAACTGCCTTTGCGGTGCTTCCGATTTCCAGAATTCTTTCTATCAGGCTTTTTCCGTGGTATCCTATTACTATTACGTTAACTTCTTCTTCCTCTGCGGTTTTTACGATTTCTTCTTTAGGTTCTCCTATTTTCAGGACTTGCTTGACCTTAAATCCAACCGCTTTGAGTTCCTCTGCAACTTCGGACAGCATTTTCTCCGCTCTCTTGATTATTTCTCTTTCTACTTCCGGTAGATGGATGTAGATGGTCGCTACATCAAGGGCAAAGGGGTCATCAAACTCGGGAAGGGAGAACGTTGTTATCGGAATAACGTGTAGCAGGACAACTTCCTCTCCCTTTGCTTCTCTCAGCTTCTTTACGTACTCCTTCGAAACCTCCGAAAGTTCGGAAAAGTCTGTGGGGTAAAGTATTTTCCTGAACAGCGGCATCTCTCCTCCAGAAGTAATTGAGTCAAAGCTTTGAAGTTAATTCTACAATTACTCCTCTCTTTTTGCCCTTTCCCAGAGCTTCTCCATTTCCTCAATGTCCAGTTCCTCAAGATTTTTCCCTTCTTCTGCTGCTGCCTCTTCCATTTTTCTAAATCGCTTTTCAAACTTTTCGTTGGCCTTCATAAGGGCGACTTCCGGGTGGATGCCGAGGAATCTGGCAAGGTTTACGACCATAAAGAGCAAGTCTCCCACCTCTTCTTCCAGCTTCTTCCTGTCATTTTTTCTTAACTCTTCTTCTACTTCCTCAAGCTCTTCGGCGATTTTCTCCTTTATGCCCTTAAAGTCCTTCCAGTCAAAACCGACCTTTTCTGCCCTCTTCTGGAGCTTGTAGGCCCTTTCGAGGGCAGGCATTGATTCGGGAATGCCGTCAAGGAGACTTTTTTTCTTCTTGCCCTCCTTTTCTTTCAGCTTATCCCATTCCCTGATTACGTCCTCCGGACTCTTTATGTCGCTCCTTTCCCCGAAAACGTGGGGGTGTCTGTGAACAAGCTTCTTTGCAATTGAGTCGATGACTTCATCGATTGAAAAGGCTCCCCTCTCCTTTGCGATTTGAGAGTGGAAAATTACCTGAAGGAGGAGGTCTCCCAGTTCTTCCTTTAGTTCTTCATCATTTTCCTTCCTTATGGCGTCGATTACCTCGTACGTTTCCTCAATCAGGTAAGGGATGAGAGAACTGTGGGTCTGTTTCCTGTCCCAGGGACACCCGTCGGGAGAGCGGAGTTTTTCCATTATCTCAACCAGGTCGTTAAAGGTATACTTTTTCTCCATCGGGAACTCCTTTTCTCTCGTTTTAAGGAAAATTTAGGAGGTTCAGGATGATTAGGGTTACCGACACGCTTATGGAGAAGAAGCTGGAGTTTAAGCCGTTGGAGGATAGAGTCGTAAAGATGTACGTCTGCGGCCCCACCGTTTATGATCACGCCCACGTAGGTCATGCAAGGAGCGCTGTTGTATTTGACGTGATAAGGCGCTGGCTTGAGTACAGGGGATACAGGGTTATATACGTCAGGAACTATACGGATATAGACGACAAGATAATTAAAAGGGCGAAAGAAGAGGGGATTCCGTGGTATGAGGTGGCGGAGAAATATATCGCTTCTTACGAAGAGGATATGAAGGCCTTAAACATTAAGGAGCCTACCTACAAGCCGCGGGTAACCGAGCACATCAGAGAAATAATTGAGATGATTGACGGCTTGATTGAGAAAGGATATGCCTACGAAGCAGAAGGAAATGTTTACTTCTCGGTCGAGAAGTTCCCCGAATACGGGAAGCTTTCAAAGAGAAAGCTTGAAGAACTTCGGGCTGGGGCGAGGGTCGAGCCCGGTGAAGGGAAGAGGAATCCCCTCGACTTTGCCCTGTGGAAGAGGAGTAAGGAGGGAGAACCGGGCTGGGAATCCCCCTGGGGGATCGGACGTCCGGGCTGGCACATCGAATGTTCTGCCATGTCTATGAAGTACCTGGGCGAAACCATGGACATTCACGGGGGAGGCCTCGACCTAATATTTCCCCACCATGAAAACGAGATTGCCCAGTCTGAAGCTTATACCGGAAAGACCTTTGCCAGATACTGGATTCACAACGGTTTCGTTATGGTTAACAAAGAGAAGATGAGCAAGTCTCTCGGTAACTTCTTTACGATAAAGGAGATTCTTGAGGAGTTTTCCCCGGACGTTCTGAGGCTGTTTCTCCTCTCTACTCACTACCGCAGTCCGATAGACTTCAGCTTTGAAAGACTCAAGGAAGCAGAGAGGGGGCTTTCGAGGCTTCGGAATTTCCTTGACAGCGTTGCTGCTGTTGAAACGTTGGCCGTAGAGGAAGGGGGAACAGAACCTTTAAGCGTGCTTTACTTTAAGGAGGCCTTTGAGGAGGCTATGGACGACGACTTTAACACGGCCAAGGCCATTGGAGTGCTTTTTGACCTTGTCGGCAGGTTGAATCCTGTTAAGGATGAGGTTTTAAAGAGGGGCAAGGTTACCGAAGCCGAGAAGAAAACACTTCTCGACGGTGCCGGGCTTGTCCGCAGTTTTCTTAAAGTTCTCGGCTTTAAGCTTGAAGAAAAAGTCCGAAAAGGTATGGAGGATGAGCTTATAAAGCTTTTGATAGAGGTAAGAGGAGAGCTTAGGAAGAGGAAGCTCTTTGATCTGGCCGATAGGATAAGGGACGGCTTGAAGGAATTGGGAATTACTCTTGAAGATTTACCCGGCGGAACCATTTACAAGAGGGGTTGAAATGGGAATTTACGACAGAGACTACTACAAAGAGAGAAAGAAGGAAAAGTGCTTTACCAAAAAACTTTTTAAGTTGGCCTGGTTTTTAATAGTTTTCCTCTTTTTATTTGCTTTTGTTATCTATCTTCTAGCGCTTTTCAGTGAAAAATAAAATAAAGGAGGAAGCCCCGGGGCTTCCTCTTAAGATTTCTTCCTTCTGTAGCCGAGTAGTCCGAGAAGACCGGATAAGATTACTCCTAAATTTACCGTTCCTGTTGATGTCGGAACTTCGGCCAAGGAACAGCCTCCTCCTCCTCCGCTGCCGGATATTCCGGAAGCCACTCCTGAGGAACTTCCGGTACCTACAACAGCGAAGTAGCTGAAGTGAGATCTTGTGAAAGAAACGTAGGGATTTTCGGGATCGACGGGGAATTCCGCAAGTTTACTCCAGTTTTTACCGTCTTCACTTACAAGGACGGCAACTTTATCTCTAACTTTTGTTGGGTCGTACTTAAGACGGAAGGTTATAGGCTTTTCGAAGCTTTCAACTTTTGCTTCTATGTTTACTATTTCCGATGCAAGGACAGGGTTTCGTATTCCCATCTCTTCTGCGGAATCAACAGCGGAATCCTCTATATTGGGAGATTCCACTTTCTCTACTTTTAGAATGGTTGGTACCCTGACAGCTTCCGGTTCAACAATGATTTTTACTTCTTCGCTTTCGGGACCGCTTATGTTGCCGTCTGGAGTTATGAGGAAGGCTCCTGCGTACTCCTTACTCTCGACGGGAACTGAAGTAAACTGATACATAGCTCCTTGGGTAAGCCCCATTATTTCCCTGCCGTCGGAAAGCTTAACGGTTTTTACTCCTTCCGGAACGTGCCATCCTCCCTTCGCTTTTGATTCCTCTACAGCTTTTTCTGGAAGGGCAAATGGGACAAGGGTTATGAATCTTCCCGCTTCCTTATTACCGGCCATTACAGCTTCGCTTAACCTGTTTTTGTTTTCGTCTGAATTGTGGCAGGCTTTGCAGGAAAGGGTATCCTGATATCCCAAAGAATAGGGTTTGGGCAGAACGCCGTGGTCTATACCAAAAGGCGCTATTCCTAAGAAGATTACCGGGTCGTGTTCGTGTTCCGGATCTTCCTCGTCGAGAACTTGCTTTAAGGCCAGCTTCATGGATTCGTATTCGTAATCTGAATCTATTTCCGGAATCATATCTCCGTCGTTGTCGTAGATGTATCTGTTTTTATCCTCTCCTTTAATCTTGATTAGTTTAACGGCAGCTACCATTCCGGTGTCGTTGCCGTTTGCGTCTTTCGTGGAAACGGCGGGTTTCCCGGTATCTTTTTCTGCCTGTGACTTGGGTACCATCGTTATTGCGGGCACGGCCTTTTCGGGGTTTTCCGGATCTACCGTTGACCTTCCGAGGGGATTTCCGTCCGCTCCGTAAGCAAGACCTTCGACGGCGGCATTAAGTTCCCTTATAAAGAGAACTTTTCCTGTTGTTGCGTCCATCCAGGTTGCTACTGTTACAGGATTGATGAGACCGGCTTTGACTACGTCGTTGCCTGCATCGTCAACGGTGTGCCTCTTAACAATTACGGGTGCCCACCTCCACGGGAAGAAGGGGGATTGAATTTTCCACATTCCGAAGTTGGTTCCGTTATCGTTCCATCTGATTAATGCTCTATAAGGATCCATGTCAATCTGATTCATTGGGATTATTATGTCGTTGCCATTGTCATCGGTTTGTATGATTGTGAAAGAGTAGTTAACACCGTAGGTTGGAGATGGAGAGAAGGCCGGTATTGCCCATTCGCCGGGGAACTGATACATTGTGACTGTTCCGTTTTCCACTGTGAACTTCTGGAACCTGTTGTCAAACTGGTTGGAGTATCCGACAAGGTCGTTGAAGAACCTGAAAGTCCAGTAAGTTTTGTAGGGTATGTGGCATACCTGACACATGATCTTTGCGATGTGAATTTCTGCTCCATCTCCAAACTTGTCTCTGTGATGTTGTGCTGCTTCCTTTTCGGAACCCCAATGACACTTTAAGCAGGTCTGAGGAGAGGGGTTGTAATCAAGGGCCGGCATGACTTCCCCGGCAGGATCATTTCCTTTTAGGAAGTTGTGGGGATTGTGGTTTTCTCTCGCTTCTTCGTTTAAGTTGTCCTGTCCGTGGCAGGAAAGACACGAAAGGTTCCCCTTATTCTTGTCGAAGTGGACGTCGTAACCTATGGGAATACCTTCTGTATCCGTGTTCGGATTAGCAAGCTCTCCGTTAGGCTTCATAGCTATTGGGGCGGTTGAGTTGTCGTTTTCTGATTCTCTGCTAAAGACGGCTCCTCTCTTTACGACGTCGGCCCCTAATCCGATGATACCCCTCCTTACGTACCAAGAAGGATGGGAGGCGCCGCTGGGGTCAGTCCACTTATTCTTTCCATCCGGCATTGCAAAGTGGCACTGTGCGCACATCCTCGTAAGCTCTGTGTCTTTTTCTCCCTCGGATAGCTTCTCTACTCCTTTTTCAGAAGAACTTGAAGGTTCACATAAAGAATATTTTCCCGACGTTTTAAGAACCGGTAAAGGTACGGTTGTTGAAGCATAGTATGCTTTTGCTTTGAATGTTCCGTCGGACTGCTTTACAAGTTTGACGAAAGCAACCGGCATGTCTTTTTTGTCGGATAACGATACTCCCATAAGGGAGCCTGTATCTGCCCAACCGAAGAAGAACCCTGCCCTTCCTAAGGTAACGAAAGCCGGAGGGTTCTTTGTGTCCATCGGGTTGTAAACAATGCCTCCCTTTTCGGTGTTCAGCTGACCGACTCTCAGGAACATTCCTGCGCCGACGTAGGGTTGCCCTTCCTTATCGGCCGTTGACTCGTAGAAAGCGTTTCTGAGGTAGTCTCTTGCGGAGAAATTGGGGGCACCGGGATCGATGTAGTAAGTGTCGAAGAATTTAGATAAGCCCGTTCCATTGTAGGTGTAGTCACTACCTCCAATCTCGCTGTAGGGAATGGTAAATCCCTTTGTTGTTCCTTTTTTAAGATTGCTTGTAATCTTTGCGATTGTAAAGGTTTGAACCAGCTTTCTTTTTTGAGCATCGCTGAGATCAATTCCGGAATTATTCATACACTCCTGTACCACATTGCTGTAATAACTGGCTACAATTCTTTCCAGAGGGTTTGAATAAAATGCTACCGAATCGATTGTGTATCCTTGAGTTTTCTCTTCGTCGGTAAGCTGAGGAGGGAAACCGAGAGAAATCTCGACAACGTTTCCGTTTTTGTCCTTTTTCTCAAAAACGAAAACTCTGGGGTTTGCAGGCGTAGGGTTATTTGCGCTCCAGCCATTTGGAGAAACTACTTCTTTTCCGGCGCTGGGATCTGCGTGACAGAGGAAGCAGTCCGTATCGAGAACTCCCGACTTTTTCCAGTTAAACTTGTGGGGCTTACCGATATATCCTCTGGAGTATTCGTCCTGGGTGTAGGAAAATACATCTCCGTCAACTTCATCGTCGTCGTAGTTAAAGGCAGAGAAGAAACCGCTTCCGTCTGATTCTTTCCAGTCTGATATCTCGTCGTGTCTTTTACCGCTTTCCCTGTCAAACTCGAGAATTCCACCGGAGTGGCAGGATGCACAGGAAAATGCCTTATCGGGAACTCCCATGTCTACAGAATAAGCAGTATTCCCCCTAAAGTCCTTTCCGTTGTTAACTTCTGGAGAAAGACCGGGTTCATCAGCGGGTTTCTTTGCCGCCAACTGGCGGTAGGACGGGGGTCACCAAGCACCGTCGTCTCCAAAGGAGCGAATGAACTTTCTCCAGTCTTTTCCTTTTAGGACTCTTTCTGTGCCGAAGTCGTCAGACATCTCCTCCCATCCGCGACCGATGTGGTAGGCGGCGTGGATGGGACCCGGAGAGTGAACTCCCGGTTTGACGTTTCCGGTGATGGCATCGTGGCAGTGACCGCAGGTGGCTTCCCAGCTGACCGGATTACCTGCTTTGTAGGTTACTCCGTTGATTGTTATTGTGTCATTTTCGCTTAAGGTTATGGGGTTCCCTTCTATATCCCTCAGGGTTACTGCTTCGTGTGGATCCTGGGCCATTGCCTGTACGGCTCCAAGGAGGAAAAGGGATGTAACGGACAGCTTTACCTTCCAGCGCCTCATGGTAGGCCTCCCGAAAAGTTATTCAGAATTAATTTTAAACATAATTTTCTAAATTTCAAACAAGCTAAACAAAAAATAAGGAAATTTTAATTAACGGTTAATAAGGAAAGTTTTATTTGTTGATGATGTTTAGCCTTTGGCTCTTTCTACTGCCCGGAGCTTCGCACTCCTTGCTGCCGGATTTTCCTTAACCTCTTCGGGACTCGGTTCAACGGGTTTCTTTGTAACAGGTTTGAACCCCTCCAGCTCCTTCAGGATGTTCTTTACGAGCCTGTCCTCAAGGGAGTGGAACGTTATTACCGCTATCCGCCCTCCCGGCTCAACAAACTCGGCTGCTGCGGGCAATCCCCTTTCTATTTCTTCAAATTCCCTGTTTACGTAAATCCTGATTGCCTGAAACGTCTTAATTGCCGGGTGCTTTTTCTTCCCTGCCCACAGTTTCTTCGGTATTACTTCCTCTACAATCTTTGCCAGCTCCGTAGTAGTTTCTATCGGTTTTGATTTTCTCCTTCGCACGATTTCCCTGGCGATTTTCTTTGCAAATCGCTCTTCTCCGTACTTAAGGATGATCTCTGCAAGTTTCCTTTCGGGAAGTTCGTTTACCACAGTTCTTGCGGTTAATTTTTGCCTCCTGTCCATTCTCATGTCCAAGGGCTGTTCTTTCCATACCGTAAAGCCCCTCTCTCCCCTGAGGTGGAAGTGGGAAACTCCGAGGTCGAAAAGAACCCCTTTTACCTTGCTTATGCCTTCTTCCTCGAGTACTTCTCCGATTTGTGAAAAGTTGGCGTGGTATATCGAAACCCTTTCTCCGAAAGGCTCAAGCCTCTTTATGGCCTTTTCTATTGCTTCTTCATCCCTGTCCAGAGCTATCAGCCTGTTTTCCGGATTCGCCTTCAGTATTGCTTCTGCGTGTCCTCCGCCTCCGAGCGTTGCATCAACGAATACACCGCCTTCTTCTGCCTTTAGTAAGGCTATCGATTCTTTAAGGAGTACGGGAGGGTGGTAAATTTCCTTCATCTTCATCTCCTCGACTTTCAAGTAATCCCGAAAAAAAGTTTTCCTTAAGTCAAATTTAAGGCGGACAAAAGGAAAATTCGGGGTATAAAATCGGAAATGGTAGAATCAAGGCATGGGAGAGCTGACGTCCCGTTACCATTTTGTAAGGAAAACGAGGGCTTACTGGGTTTGGCTTAATACAGTTGCAAAAGCCCTGGCTGCCCTTTGCAGGCTTAAGGTTTGCGGAAGAGAAAACATTCCGGATGAAGGTAAAGTACTGCTGGTGGCAAACCACAGGAGCTACCTGGATCCCCCTCTTGTGGCCTATGCTGTAAAGAAGAGGCCGGTTTTCTTTATGGCTAAATCGGAACTCTTTACTATGCCGTTGATTTCAACGCTGATAAAACACTGGGGAAATGCTTTTCCGGTTAAGAGAGGGAAGGCCGACCTGGTTGCTCTTAAAACGGCCCTTGAGATTCTTGATAAGGGAGAAATTGTCTGCATATTTCCCGAAGGTCAGAGGGCATCTGCCGGTAAGTTTGTGAGGCCGAAGTGGGGAGCCGGAATGGTGGCTTTAAAAGCAAAGGCTCCGGTAGTGCCGTGTTTAATCGAAGGAAGTGAGGCTTTAATAGGAAAGGAGAGACTTTTTTCGGGAATTCCGAAAGTTACAATAAAGTTCGGAAAACCTTTTTTCTTAGATTTAGAAGACAGGAAAGAAAACTATCAGAAAGCTGCAGACATAATGATGGAGAAGATAAAGGAGTTAAAAGGTGGAGATTAAGATAGCTGAGAGTGCGGGCTTTTGCTGGGGAGTGAAAAGGGCAGTAAATATAGCAACTCAAGCGCTAAAAAGGGGGAAAGTTCTCTGCCTCGGAGAGCTTATTCACAACAGCAGAGAGATAAAGAGGTTGAAAGCGCTGGGAATGGATTTTGTTGAGGATATTGAAGATGTAGGTAAAGGAGATACGGTTGTTATAAGATCTCACGGGGTTTCTCCCGGAGTTATCAGGTATTTAAGGAAAAAAGGGGCAGAGATTGTTGATGCGACCTGTCCCTTCGTTAAGGATGTTCATGAAAAGGCCATGAGGCTTGAGAGAGAGGGATATCCGGTTCTCATACTCGGGAATCCGCGTCACCCGGAAGTTATAGGGATAGCAGGACACGTTAGAGAGCCGCTGATAATAAATGATATGGAAGGGATAAGGAGGCTTCCCAAGTTTCCGAAGTTGGGTGTTGTTTGTCAGACAACTTTAAACATGAATTTCTTTAAGGAGGCAATAGCTGAGCTTTCGCTGAAGGTGAAAGAACTGAAGGTGTACAACACAATATGCAGGGCAACGGCTGTAAGACAGAAGGAGACAAGAGAACTTGCTGGACAAGTTGACTTAATGCTGATAATTGGAGGGAAGAACAGCTCCAATTCGACGAAGCTCTATCAGATATCCAAGTCCGTTAATCCCAGGAGTTACCATATAGAATCCAAGGAAGAAATTCGGGAAGATTGGTTTAAGGGTGTGAATGTAGTGGGTGTAACTGCCGGAGCTTCTACGCCCCAGTGGGTCATAGATGAAGTAGTAGAATACCTTAAAGACCTTTCAAAAGGGGGAGAGCTAAGTGGAAGGGGAGTTTGCAAAACTACTGGAGGAAAGCTTTAAGAAGCTGAATCAGGAAGTCATTACGGGAACAGTTGTCAAGGTTACAGACAGGGAAGCCTTTGTAGATTTTGGCTGGAAGTCGGAGGGGGTAGTTCCCCTTAAGGAGTTGGGGTATAAGCCGAAGGTCGGAGAGAAAATAGAGGTCTGCGTAGTTGAGCCCGAGACTGAAGAAGGTTATGCCCTGCTTTCGGTAAACTGTGCCCGATCTATCAAGGAGTGGGAGAGGATAGCCGATGAGATAGAGAAAAAAGGCATTGTAAGGGGTAGGATCAGACAGAGGGTTAGAGGAGGGTATAAGGTTCAGCTGGAAGAAGGCATTACCGTATTCCTTCCCATGTCTCAGGTTGACATAATGCCCGTTACTCAACCGGACCAGTGGCTCGATAGAGAGATTGAGGCAAAAGTTTTATCTGTTGATAGGAAGAGGAGAAGTATTGTAATTTCAAGAAGGAAACTGCTAGAAGAAGAAAGAGCAAAGAAGCGTAAGGAGACTTTAAAACGCTTGAAGGAAGGGGATATTGTAGAGGGTATAGTAAAAAATATCGTTGACTTTGGGATATTTGTTGATGTTGACGGAGTTGACGGCCTCATCCATAAGAGTGATATCTCCTGGTCCGGCCTTAAAACTCCTTTTGATGTTGCAAAGATAGGAGACAGGATAAAAGTAAAAATTAAGAAGATAGAAAGGGATAAGGAAAGGCTTGTTTTGAGCCTTAAGGATGTAGTTCCCGATCCCTGGGAAAAGATAGAGGATATATATAGTCCGGGTAAAGAAGTGGAGGGAGAGGTAGTAAAGGAAGATAGAAAGGGCTATTGGGTGTACCTGCCTGAGGACGTTGCCGGTTTCCTGCCTGCGGATTCCCTGCCCAAAGGGGTTAAGCTAAAGTATAAGCATAAGTATAAATTTATCGTTGACAAAATAGACAAGGATAAGAGGAGAGTTGTGCTGAAATGGCAGGAAACCGAGCACCAGAAATAAAGAACAAGAAAGCTTACTTTGACTACGAAATACTTGAGAAGTACGAAGCCGGAATAGAACTTAAGGGAACTGAAGTAAAGTCCCTGAGGGAAGGTAAAGCCAACCTGAGGGATGCTTTTGTCAGGATAGAAAACGGAGAGGCATTTCTATTTAACGCTTACATAGCTCCCTATACCCACGGGAACCTGTTTAACCATGAACCTACCCGTAAGAGAAGGCTGTTGCTCCACAAATCTGAAATAAAGCGTTTGGCCGGTAAAGTGGCCGAAAGGGGACTTACAATTGTTCCTCTGAGGATTTACTTCAACAGCAGGGGTAAGGCGAAGGTAGAAATAGCCCTGGTTAGAGGAAGGAAGAAGTACGATAAGAGAGAAGCTATAAAGAGAAGGGAGCTAGAAAGGGAAGCTCAGAAAGCCATGAAGTTTTACAGGTAGTGACTTCCTCCCCTCACTAAAGAGAGAGGCTTCCCGCTTCATCGTAGAAAAAACCCCACTCCACGGGCGTTACTTCCCCGCAGTCCACAGGTAGGGTTTTTAGGAGTTTTCCTTCTCCTTTAAGCTTCTCTACCGCTATCTTCAGTATGTTTCTCGCTGAATTAACATCTCTGTCTATCTCTCTACCGCAACTCTGACACTTAAAAGTTCTATCCGATAGGGAAACTCTCTGTCTATGCCCACAAAAGGAACAGGTTTGGGTAGTAGGTTCGTATCTATCTACAAAGACCACAGGAATAAGGGTCGCAAGGGTTCTCAGCCTTGCAGTTATTCCCCCTATTCCCGTGTTTTGTATCTGTTTACCGAAATATCCCTCTT
>Ga0256836_1000016_pt1 | contig 141860 bp, 158 predicted proteins | sample 4561380metaG_FD_185974 | JGI IMG/M metagenome (GOLD analysis project Ga0256836, IMG submission 185974) | Hydrothermal vent microbial communities from Guaymas Basin, Mexico - 4561-380 | ecosystem: Environmental > Aquatic > Marine > Hydrothermal vents | place: Mexico: Guaymas Basin | collected...
ATTATAGGATTTATTTGGAAAAAACTAGGATTTGATTATGCCGTTATTTTTTCTCTTTTAGGAATTGTTGTAAGTTTAATAATATGGAGGATATATGTTAGAACCGATAATTAACCATCAAAAAGAGCTTAAAGAACTTTTTGAAAAAATGGATTTTTTAAGAGAAAATTTTGACTTTGGTAATCCGACTGCTTTTTTGGATGAATTAAAAGATTTTGCAGAAGAGATGAAAAAAGAGCTTGAATATCATTTTAATTTACAAATCTATTCAGTAGGTACGAATCCTAAAGTAGAATATTTGCTTAAAGAAAATCTTCTTGTTAGGAATATGCTTTTTAGAATGCTTGATTTTATTATTCTTAAAGCAAAAGAGGGAAATATTGATGCTTTTATGAAATTTGACGATTTTGGAGAGATTTTTAGAGCATATCTGAAAAAAGAAAAAGGACTTTTTATTCAAAATATAGAATCCGAACTTAGTGAAGATGAGATAAAAGAGATTGCAAAAAAACTTGCTGCTTTAGTATAATTTGCAAAAATATCTTTTTTATGATAAATTGCACCTAAAAAGGAGAAACGATGGATTGGTTTGATGAAAATAAAACCCCAAAAGAAAAGTTTTTTGAGATTGTTTATCATGCTAATAAAAATTTAGTAATAGAAGAACTTGAAGATATTTTTAAAAGATTAGCAGCTTTAGAAATTATTGCTGAAGAGTGTTTGGGCGAAAACGTAGATAAGAAAATAAATGAAATAATTTTTAATAAATCTGATGAATTGGAAGCAGTTGAAACAGATTTATATATTCATACAATGGCTAATATTTTAACGAAAAATGAGTAAATTTTTTCTTTTTTTCCCTCTTTTTTTGTACTCGCTGACTTTTCCTTATACGGTTGAGCTTAAAAAAGATGAAACGATATCCTTTGAAGTTACTTATTTAAAAAATATCTACCTTTTTAATCTTAGATGGACTCTTTTTAAAAATGATGTTTTAACCGTTCTTTACAGATATGATAATTTTCCAAGACAAATAACCCTTTATAAAGACTACCCTCTAAATGCCTTTAAAGTACCTGTTGCTAAAATTCCGGATAATTATCCCTATTTTTATATCGTCTTTAAAGATTTTAATGGTAAAATAGCGACATTTGATATTTATTTAAAAAACGGAAAAAAAGTAGTTGTAAAGGTTAAGGAATGAAATTTTTTGAAATTATGGATGCTATGTTTAGCGAATTTGAGGAGTATAAGGATATCCAAAAAGGAAAAGGGATAAGAGGGAGGCTAATTACTATAATTAATCCGTCTGCTCAAAAACTAGCGGCAGTAGTGGAGTCTATTCATTTGGCGAGTTTGCTTCACGATGACGTAATAGATGAAGCCGATATGAGAAGAGGGGTTAAGTCTATAAACGCTAAATACGGCGAACATACGGCTGTAATGCTTGGAGATATAGTTTATTCAAAAGCTTTTTTCGAGCTTATAGATTTTGGAGAGGAAATTGCAAAAACCGTTTCAAACGCTGTTTTTTTATTGTCTCAAGGAGAACTTGAGGATGTGAAATTAAGCAAAGATATAAATTTGGATAAAGATAAATATATGCAGATGATTTATAAAAAAACAGCTTCTTTAATTGAAGCAGCTTGTAAGGCAGCAGCTATAACAAAAGGGTATGATAAAGAAAAATTCGCCTTGTACGGGAAAAATATAGGGATTGCGTTTCAGATAATTGACGATTTGTTGGATATTACGCAAGATGAAAAAACGCTTGGAAAACCTAGTATGGCAGATTTTTTTGAGGGTAAAACTACATTGCCTTATATTTATCTTTTTGAAGTGCTAGAAGACGAAGATAAAAAAACGTTAAGATCTCTTTATAAGAAAAAATTGAATGAATCTCAAAAAGAGTGGATAAAAAATAAAATGAACGAATATGGGATTTTAAGAAGATGTTATGAAGAGGCATTTTTACTTGTAAATAGAGCTAAAGAAGCGATAAAAGAGTATAAAATACCGGAACTTGAAAAAATAGCCGATAAAGTAGTTAAAAGAGAGTTTTAATTTCTTCAAAAAGTTTTTTATAAATCTTTGCCTCTTTGGCGTTTGGGTATTGTTCTATTACGCTCATTTTACTAAACGGCATAGCTTCTATCAAATCACTTTTTGGGATGTATGTTTTTAGGTATTGAAAAGAGGGGAGTTTTAAAACGGCTTTAATTACCTGTTTGTGTAAAGGCTTGTTTTCCACTCTATTTAAGAAAAGACGAATATTTTTATTTAGTTTTGTTTTTATGAGCTGATTGTACGTCCTAAGTGATAAGATGTTTGGTAGAATCGGAACTATTACGATATCTGAAGATGTTAAAATTTTTTGAGTTAGTTCGTTTAAGGTAGCCGGTGAATCTATAATTATAAATTTGTAGTTTTTATTTAGGATGTTTAGAAGTTGAGGTAGTTTTGAGCTTTCTTTTAATGTTATATCAGCCGGAATAATATCCAGATTTTTATACTGGGTTTTTTTTATTGTTTTTTCGATAGGCTTTGTAAATATGTATCTTTTTTTCGGTTTTTTATTAAAAAAATAACTACTAGCTCCTTGAGAGTCTAGGTCTATAAGAAGGGTTTTCCCCTCTTTCCTTGCCAGTGACGCTAAATTTACGGATGTGGAGCTTTTACCTACACCACCTTTTATGTTATAAAGAGAAATAATCAAATTAATATCCTTTAAGGGCTTTAGCTTTTGATATAATATCAAAAACCCTCTGGAGATTCAAATGAAAGAGATTAACATAAACGAACTTCATAATCCCGAGTATGTGCTTGTCGGCAATAAAAAGATGAATTTAAACGATTTGATAAACGAATATGTGGAACTTAAAAAAAGAAATAAAAAAGCCGTAAAAAAATATATGCAAGAACAAGAACTAAAACCTTATCAAGCCGAGCTTATAAAAATGCAAAAGTATCTTGAAGATACTCAAAAAAGAATGATAGTTTTGTTTGAAGGAAGAGATGCGGCCGGAAAAGGCGGGACTATTAGACGTATTGTTAGGTATATGAATGAAAAACACTATAGAGTCGTAGCCCTTGGTAAACCTAGTGACGTTCAAAAAACCCAATGGTATTTTCAAAGATATGTAGAGCAGTTTCCCAGAGGTGGGGAGATTGTTTTTTTTGATAGAAGCTGGTACAATAGAGCTATGGTTGAACCGGTTTTTGGGTTTTGTACGAAAGAGCAGTATGAGACATTTATGCAAGAAGTTCCGATGTTTGAGAAGTCTTTGGTAATGGAGGGGACTGTTTTGGTTAAAATTTATCTCTCAATTTCAAAAGAAGAACAAGCCAAAAGATTTGAAAAAAGAAGAAGAGACCCTCTTAGACAGTGGAAATTAAGCGAAATTGATCTTCAAGCTCAGGACAAATGGGATGAGTTTACGGAAATGAAATATAAAATGTTAAAAGCGACCCACACCCACTACGCTCCCTGGACGGTTATCAGAAGCGATAACAAACACTTAGCAAGACTTAACGCTATGAAGGTTATTTTAAACGCAGTCGATTATCCGGACAGAAACGAAGAGCTTGATTACGTGCCGGATGAGGGAATAGTTGTAAGTGGTGCAAGAGAGATTGAGATAATGGAAGCAGATAGAATCAGAAGTGGTAAATTTGTAAGTTAAGGAGAAAAGTGGGAGTTTTAGCAAATAATTGGAAAAATTTGGAATGAGATTGATAAAAAGTTAGAGTGTAAAGAGTGTGAGGTAACACTTGATACCGAAGATTTTGATAATATTTTTGATTTAAGGAGAAAATATGACAAAAGAGAAAGCAAGAGAAGTTTTTGAGAAATTATTTAAAAATGAATTAAGTGAAGAAGAAGCAAAAGAACTTTTGGTTTCTTTATACCAAAAAGGGGAAACGCCAGCTGAAATTGCTGCTGCCGCAGAAGTTATGAGAGAACACTCCGTTAAACTTCCAGTAAGCAAAGAACTTCAAGAAAAACTTATAGATATAGTGGGTACCGGGGGAGATAAATCAAATAGTTTTAATATCTCTTCTACTACGGCACTTTTAGTAAGTGCTATAGGGTGTTATGTGGCAAAACACGGAAACAGAAGCATAACAAGTAAATCCGGAAGTGCCGATATGCTTGAAGCTCTTGGAATAAATCTTAATTTAACTCCCGAAAATCAAGTAAAAATGCTAGAAACAGTCAGATTTACTTTTATATTTGCAATAAACCATCACCCGGCTATGAAACATATTATGCCTATTAGAAAGTCTCTTAATCATAGAACAATTTTTAATATCCTAGGACCTCTTACAAATCCGGCCGGGGCTAAGAAATATCTTTTAGGAGTGTTTTCTCCCGAGTTTATAGAGCCTATCGCTACTGCACTTACCCTTATGGATGTAAAAAGTGCGATGGTCGTAAGTAGTGAAGACGGAATGGATGAAATTAGTGTAGCGGCACCTACCAAAGCTATTTATTATGACGGTATTAGAATGAGAGATATGGTAATTAACCCTAAAGCTTACGGTATAAATGGGACTAAAGAGGATTTAATAGGAGGGGATGCCAAAGAGAATGCTAAAATTGCAAGAGGTATTTTAAGTGGGGAAATAAAAGGTCCAAAAAGGGATGCCGTTTTATTAAACGCTGCGGCTAGTCTTTTTGTAGATAAAAAGGTAAATTCAATTGAAGAGGGACTTAAAATTGCAGCCGAAACAATAGATAGTAAAAAAGCAATAAAACATCTTGAAAAAATTATTGAAATATCTAAGAAGCTTGGAAAATGATAGAAGTAAAAGAGATAAAAGATTTACAAAAAGTGATTGATTGTATAAAAAAATCTGGTAAAAATATTGTTATTTTAAGTGGAACTCTTGGAAGTGGGAAGACTACGTTAGTTAAAGAATTTGTAAAGAGTTTGGGTGTAGATGATAAAGTAACTTCCCCTACTTTTGCCATTCAAAATATTTATGATAATAAAGTTTTTCATTACGATTTGTATAATAAGGGGTTGAATGAATTTTTGTCTCTTGGAATGATTGAGGAGCTTGAAAAAGAGGGGTATCATTTTATTGAATGGGGAGAGGAGTTAAAAGATATTTTAGATATGTACGGATTTGAATATATGGTAATTAAGATATCTTTGGAGGGAGATAAAAGGGTTTTTGAATGTCAAGGTTAGTGGCTAAAAATTTAAAAAAAGCTTTTAAAAAAAATTTAATTATAAAAGGTGTTTCACTTGAAGTAAAAAGAGGAGAGGTTGTAGGGCTTCTTGGTCCAAACGGTGCTGGGAAAACGACTTCTTTTTATCTTATTTGTGGGCTTTTGGTTCCAGATGAGGGAGAGGTGCTTCTTGATGGGAAAGATATAACAAAACTTCCCCTTCATAAAAAAGCCCGTTTAGGGATAGGGTATCTTCCTCAGGAGAGTTCGGTTTTTAGGGATTTAAGTGTTGAAGATAACCTATATATAGTAGCAGAGCAGTTTTACGATAAAAAAGAACAAAACAGAATTGTTGAGGATTTGTTGGAAAAGTTTAATATCGAACCTATTAGAAAAAGAAAAGGGATTAGCTTAAGTGGTGGGGAGAGAAGAAGGGTTGAGATAGCGAGGGCTCTTGTGCCTAAGCCTAAGTTTTTGTTTTTAGACGAACCTTTTGCCGGAGTTGATCCGGTTAACGTAAACGATATTAAAAATTTGGTTGAATTTTTAGCTAAAGACAATATAGGGGTAATTATAACTGACCATAACGTAAGGGAGACTTTGTCTATTTGTAGTAGGGCTTATGTTTTAAAAGAGGGTATGATTTTAGCCCAAGGCGATGCAAACTATATAGTAAATCACCGTGAGGTTAAAAAATACTATTTGGGAGAAGATTTTAAATTATGAAACTGAAAACCAAAGTTTCAAACAAACTCTCAACCAAACTTATAAGTTTTTTGCCTATTTTAAAAGCAAATGCAGATGAATTGTTTGAAGAGATAAAAGAGATAAGCAAAGAAAATCCCTATATTGAAGTCATAAATAAAAGATTTGTAACGGTCAGTAATTTAAAAAACGCAAACACCAGTGAAATAGAGGCTTTAAGCGTAGCTAAAACAAGTCTGTATGAAAGTTTGATAGAACAAATCGAAAATTCTAATCTTTTTCCTACTTCTAAATCAAAAAGAGTCGCTTTGGAGATTTTAAAAGATATAAATACGGAGGGGTTTTTTGAAGGGGATGAAAAAGAGATAGCAAAGAGGCTGGGGATAAAAGAGGAAGAAGTTAAAAAAATAAGAGAACGATTTATTTATCTTAATCCTCCTGGAGTGGGGGCTAAGGATTTAAAGGAGTGTATGCTTTTTCAGCTTCATAATTTGGAAATTGAAGATGAGGTATTTCAACTTGTAAAAGAGATGATTGAATGTCTTGAAAATTTAAGTAAATTTTCAAAAGAGAAACATTTTAAAAAAGCGTTGGAAGTTATAAAGCAGCTTAGGGTCTTGCCGGCTATGGAGTATATAAAAGATGAAGAGATAATTCCGGAGATTATTGTTTTGAATAAAGACGGAGAGCTTGAGATTAGAATAAACGATGAGCATTATCCGGAAGTGGATGTAAAAGCCCCGGATGAAAAAAGTGTGTTTTCAAAAGAGAAATTTAAAGAAGCGAGAAATATAATAGACGCACTGGAGATGAGAAAAGCTACTTTAAAAAAGATAGCCTTAATGATAGTTGAGCTTCAGTATGAGTTTTTTCAAGGGGGAGTTATCCGTCCTATGAAAATTAAGGATTTAGCAGACGAACTTGAGTATGCTCCTTCTACGATAAGCCGGGCTATTGCCAATAAATATCTTTTGTGCGATAGGGGGATTATTCCTCTTAAGAGTTTTTTTTCCACTGCTTTGGATGAAGATGTTTCGGCAAATCAAATAAAAGAGGAGATAAAAAGATTAATTAAAAACGAAGACAAATCAAAACCTCTAAGTGATGAGAAACTTACTCAAATTATTAATCAAAAATATAGTTTGAACCTTGTAAGAAGGACTATTTCAAAGTATAGGGATCATTTGAAAATTCCTACTAGCAGGGAGAGAAAAAGGCTTTATAAATTGGGAGCTGATATTTAATCGTTTCTGATGATTAAACTATTAGGAAGATTAAATTTTTCTATTAACTTTTTTTCTTTTTCTCTCATTTCTCCGTTGTCCGTTTCGTGGTCGTAACCTAAAAGATGTAACATTCCGTGAATGAATAGGAGCTTTATTTCGTCGTCTAAGGAGTGATTCATTTCATTTGCCACTCTTTTTGCCGTATCTACCGAAATTACTATACTCCCAAGTGGTATTCCCGGCATATCTTTTAAAGGAAAGCTAAGTACGTCTGTAGGGGCGTTTTTGCTTCTGTAGGTGGTGTTTATTTTTTTTATCTCTTCATCGGTTGTTAAAATAAGTTCTATGTCTTTATTGGTTAGGTATTCATAAATCTCTTTTAGTTTGTTTATATCAAACTCATAATCCGTTCTGTTTTCGAAATCTATCATTTAGCCACCTTTTTTAGTAAAATTATATAATAAAAAAAAGGATTCACATTGAAAGCCGTCGTTATACTAAGTGGAGGTATGGATTCTACGACTGCTCTTTTTATAGCAAAAAAGGAGTATGAAGTAATTCCCCTTCATTTCAATTACAATCAAAGAACCGAAAAAAGAGAACTTAAAGCCTTTAATGATATTTGTGATTATTTGGGGCTTGAGAATAGGTATGTTATTGATTTGCCCTTTTTTAAACAAATAGGTGCTAGTGCTTTGGTGGATGAGAATTTAGAAGTTCCTACAGACGGACTAAAACCCGGAATTCCTATAACTTATGTGCCGTTTAGAAACGGAATTTTTTTATCAATTGCAGCTGCAATTGCAGAAAAAGAGGGTGCTAAAGCTGTTTTTATAGGAGTTGTGGAAGAAGATAGTAGTGGGTATCCGGATTGTACGGAAAAGTTTATAAAAAGTATGCAAAATGCCATAAATGCCGGGACTAAACCTCAAACACATATAGAGTTAAAAACCCCTCTTATTCATCTTAAAAAAGAGGATATAGTAAAAAAGGCTGTTGAAGTGGGAGTTCCTCTTGAGCTTACTTGGAGTTGTTATAAAGAGGAAGAAAAAGCGTGTGGGGTGTGTGACAGTTGCAGATTGAGGCTAAAAGGATTTGAAAAAGCTGGTATTGAAGATAAAATACCTTACAAGTGAAAATGTTATGTTAACTTATAAAGGGTTAAATTAAGCTTAAAAGCTTTAACCTTTAATGGAAAAAATTTAAAAACTAAAGGAGAAAAATGAAAAAGAAAATTGAAACGGTAAAAACTCTACTTGACTCTCTTCCTTTTATCAGAAAATTTTACGGGAAGACTATTGTTATAAAATACGGAGGAAGTGCCCAAATAGATGAGAAGTTAAAAGAGTCTTTTGCAGTTGATATTTTAATGCTCTATATGGTTGGGATAAAGCCGGTAATCGTTCACGGAGGAGGTAAAAGAATTACGGAAATTTTAAACGCCCTTAATGTAAAAACAGAGTTTAAAGACGGGGTTAGGGTTACTACTAAAGAGTCTATAAAAATTGCAGAAATGGTGCTTAGTGGAGAGATAAACAAAGAAATTGTAAATATGTTAAACCAGCACGGGGCTAAGGCTATCGGGATAAACGGAAAGGATATGAGTTTTATGAAGGCAAAATCACTTGTAGGGTATACGGGTGAGATTGTTTCGATTGACGGGGTTTTTATAAATAAACTTTTAAGTGAAAATTTAATTCCGGTAATTGCCCCGATAGCCGCAGGAGATAGTGCTATACATCCTGGGTATAATATAAACGCCGATATCGCAGCAAGTGAGATAGCAGCTGCAATTAACGCAAAAAGAGTTATATTTTTAACGGATACTCCTGGAGTATTGGATAAAAATAAAAATCTTATAAGTTCTTTAACAAAAACCGAAATTGAAGAACTTAAAAAAGACGGTACAATAGCAGGTGGAATGATTCCAAAAGTTGACGCGGCACTTAGGGCTGTAGAAAGAGGAGTTGAAAAAGCCCATATAATCGATGGAAGAGTTGAGCATTCGATTTTACTTGAGCTTTTAACAAGTGAGGGGATAGGGACTGAAATTAAAGGATAAAGGAGAGAAAATGAAATTTATCGTAAAAAAACCTATACCGGGATTTGAAAATGTACAAGAGGTTGATTTTAGTAAAATAGATAGGGACTTGGCAGTTTTAAAAGATGCTGAAAAAACTCTTTTTACTCTTATAAACCCTTTTATTTTAAGAGAGTATGAGTTTGAAATACCGGCTGATGTTAAGGTGTTGCTTGATATTAACGAAAATTCTAAAATAGAAGTTTATAACAATATCGTGCTTAAAAACCCCAGAGAAGAATCTATAGTAAACTTTAAAGCACCGTTTATTTTTAATTTTGATAATAATACTTGTGCTCAAGTTATTTTGGAAAACGAAGGATATGCTAAGCTTGGAGATTTTATAAAATAGGGTATAATTCGCCAAAAAAAAGGGAATTATGCCACTTAGTAAATTAAACAAAGAACAGCTTCAAGCAGCTACCGCCCCTCTTGGGCATAATCTTGTTATAGCAAGTGCCGGGACTGGTAAGACTTCTACTATAGTAGGAAGAATCGCTTATTTGCTTCAAGAGGGAATTGACCCAAAAGAAATACTTCTTTTAACCTTTACAAACAAAGCCGCAAATGAAATGAAAGAGAGGGTTTCTAGATTTTTACCCAAAGCCAAAGAGATTGAGGCAGGGACGTTTCACGCAGTAAGTTATAGGTGGTTAAAAAAACTGAATAAAAACATAGTTTTAAAACAGCCTAAAGATTTAAAGATTCTTTTTAAGTCTATTTACGATAAAAGGGATTTTACTAGACTTCAGGGAGAAGAGAAGCCCTACGGTGCTAATTATCTTTTTGATTTATATTCTTTGTTTTTAAATTCAAATGTTGAGAATTTTGAAGAGTGGCTGGCGAAAAAAGCTCCTAATCAGGTTGAATACGCATTGGTTTATGAGAGTATTTTTGATGAGTATGAAGAGATTAAAAGAGAGCATAATTTAGTGGATTTTAATTCTCTTTTAATTGAAATGATAAGGGTTATTAAAAACGGGGCTAAAGTACCTTTTAAAGAGGTTTTGGTCGATGAATATCAAGATACCAATCCTTTGCAAAATTCTTTAATAGAGAGTATAAAACAAGACTCTCTTTTTTGTGTTGGGGACTATGATCAGAGTATTTATGCTTTTAACGGAGCTGATATTTCTATTATTTCCACTTTTGATAAAAGATACGAGAACGCTAAAGTATTTACCCTAAAGAAAAATTACAGAAGTTACGGAGAGATTTTGGAAATTGCAAATAAAGTTATTTCTCATAATCCCAGAATTTACCCTAAAAGTTTGGAAGTTACGAGAGGGTTTTTAGGAGAGTGGCCTAAGGTTTTGTATTATAACGATACGTTTGAAGAATATAGGGATATCGCTAGTAGGATTTTTGTATCTTCCACAAACAGAGACGATATAGCTATTTTATTTAGAAATAATTCAAGTGCTGATGCGATTGAAGCTATGCTTAGGGAAAAAGGGATTGAATGCAGAAGAAAAGGTGGGGTTAGTTTTTTTGATTCAAAGGAAGTTAAAATTACTCTTGATTTGTTGACGTTTATCGTTAATTCAAAAGATATAATGGCGTTTATTCATATATTCGAATACGCAAAAGGTGTTGGAAGTGCCATAGCAAACGATATTTTTGAAGCTCTTATGATTTTAGGAGATGGAGATGCTAAAAGAGGTTTTTTAAACCCCGATACTTCAAAAAAGGTTTTTACAAATAAAAAAACTTCTTATCAACTTGGGCTTTTTGATGATTTTATTCAGCTAGGAAGCCTTTCTAAGTTTAAAATGATAGGCATAGATGATGAGTTTTTATCAAATCCTATTTTAAAACATCCTAAACTTTCAGTTGAGGGTGGGGAGTTTTTGTTTAATTTTTACAAACTTTTAAAAAGAGTAAACAGGCTTAAAAATCCAATTTCCATATTCAACGAAGTTATAGAGAGTAAGACTTTTGAGCATATTATAGGCAATATAGCAAAAGAGAGAAGTAAAGATAAAAACGGAAAATTGATAGTTGAAAAGTTTGATGAAAATAAGGAAAAAATAAAAAATAAAGTAAAAGTGCTTGGTAATTTATTGAAAAATTATAACGATTTGGAGAAATTTTTAAACGCTATGGTACTTGGAGCTAGCGAAATGAGTGAAGGAAAAGGGGTAAATCTTTTAACGGTACACGCGAGTAAAGGACTTGAGTTTAAAGAGGTTTATATTGTGGATTTGATGGAAAAGAGGTTTCCTAACATAAAACTTTCAAAACCGGCCGGTGGAATAGAAGAAGAGAGAAGACTTTTTTATGTAGCAGTTACAAGGGCAAAAGATAAACTTTATTTATGCCTTGCTAAGAATGATAGAATAAGGAACATATCTTACGAACCCAGCAGGTTTTTGGCAGAAGCCGGATATAAACTATAAAGGAAGAAGATGTCTTATAAAGAAAATAACATAAAAAACGTTTTACACGGATTTTTTTTGGCAGTTGCTATGGCGGTTGCAGAGCCTAGTACGATTTTGCCTCTTATTGTGCACCATTTCAGTGAGAGTGTGATTTTGGTGGGAGTTTTTGCTTCGTTGCTTAGAGGAGGGGCGATTTTAGTTCAGCTTTTTGCGGCATTTTACGCTCAAGGTTATAAAAAAGTAATGCCTTATATGAGAAGAGTTTTTTTAGCCAGATTTCTTAGCTGGTTTATGATAGGTATTGCGATTTTAATTATAGGAGATAAAAACCCGACCCTTACTCTTTGGGTGTTTGGAATAGGGCTTTTTATATTCTCTTTTTCAGCAGGTTTTGGAAGTATCTATTTTAGTGAGATAATAGCGAAAATCTTTACAAAAACAGAGCGTGGTAAATCAATGGCGAATAGGCAGTTTTTTGCGGCAATTGCTTCTATTATAAGTGGAGGAATAGCCGGGTGGGTTTTGGAAAGTTTCGAGCCTCCTAAAAGTTATGCTTATCTTTTTATAATAAGCAGTTTTTTACTTGGTATAGGGCTTTTTGCGTTTGCTACGATAAAAGAGCCGATTAAAGAAAATGTGAGGGTAAAAGAGGAGAGTTTTATAAAATTTTTAAAAAATGCTTTTTCTTTTTTAAAAAAAGATAAGGCTTTACAGATTCAGATTCTGACAATTTTATTTAGTTACTCTTTTTTGTTCGCTTTTCCTTTTGTAATTTTAAAAGCTAATCAAACCATTCATCTAAACGGTTGGCTTGTAGGAGGGTTTGTTACTATTCAAATGGTCGGGGCTTTAATCGGTAATTTGGTTTGGAAAAAATTAGCTCCTCAATATAAAAAGATTATTATTTTCTCTTTTATGAGTGTTATTATGGCGTTTATTGTGGCATTGTTTGCAAAAAATGCTTTTATGTATGCAGTTGTGTTTTTCTTAATAGGGTTTGCAATGGACGGATTTAAAATCAGTGGTATGAATCTTTTATTTGAGATAGCACCGGAGGATAAAAGACCGGTTTATGTGGCTTTGCAGAATAATTTAACTTCAATAGGGCTGTTTTTTGCAATTCCGGGTGGGTTTATTTTAGAAAAGTTCGGATATGACGTTTTATATCTCTTTACTGTTTGTATGCTTTTTGTAGGGCTTTTTTTTGCTACAAGATTAAAGGCTAACTGATGCAAGAAGTTGTAGATTTTATAGTTAATATGGTAGGAAGTTTGGGGTATGTGGGGATTTTTATTATGATGTTTTTGGAGAGCAGTTTTTTTCCTTTTCCCAGTGAAGTTGTAATGGTACCGGCCGGGTATCTTGCAAGTAAAGGTGAGATGAATATTTTTTGGGTTATTATAAGTGGTGTTTTGGGCTCTGTAACGGGGGCTTGGTTTAATTATCTTATAGCTTATAGTGCTGGTAGGAGGATTATTCTTAAATTTTTAAAAACTAAACATTTAGAAAGAATAGAAAAGTTTTTTGAAAAACACGGAGAGATATCGACTTTTAATGGAAGATTGATTCCGGGAATTAGGCAGTATATCTCTTTTCCGGCCGGTCTTGCTAAAATGAAGCCTTTTAAATTTACTCTTTTTACGGCTTTGGGAGCTGGGATTTGGGTAATTGTTTTAGCAATGCTAGGATTTTTTATAGGAAAAAACCAGGAGCTGATTCATAAGTATATAAAAGAAATTACCGTTTTTATTATAGGCTTTTTAGCGATAATTACTTTTATATACATAAAAAGGAGGAGTTAATCCTCCCATCTGCATCTTCTTCCAAATCCACGTTTGAATCCACGTCCAAAACCTCTTTGAAAGCCTCTTTGGAAGTTTTGGTATCTTCTTCCAAAACCTCTCCCCATTCCAACACCTCTTCTAAATTGATGTTCAACGTTTGGAGATTCTAAAGACTCTAAAGTGTTTAGTGCTTCTTGGATGTCTTTTGTATTTGAAATTAAAGGAGTAATACCTTCGGCAACTAAGTTTTTAACCATACCTTCTCCAAACTCTTCTGCTACCAAAGCATTAACCCCGGCTTCTGCCAATAATACAGGCACTATTCTCCCGGTACCCAGACCTCTTTGGTATTGAGGTAGTGATTTTAGGTTTATGTTTTCTTTTTTTATTGTTTCAATTATAGGGTTTTGGATATAGAATTCTTCGTTTGTATCGGTATCGATAATTAAAAATCCTTTTGCCAATCCTATATGGTTTGCGATTGTTTTTTGATTGTTTGTCGGAAATGCTACTCTCATTTTCCCCTCCTTAAAATTTTTTTATTTTAAAACTTTTATTGCTTTCTTGTTTAGCAAAGCATCTGCAATTTTTGTTCTTGCATTGTTTAGAATTCTTCCAAATGTCGGACGAGAGACTTGCATTTCAATTGCTGCCTCTTCGTGATAAAGTTTTTCTAAATCAGCAAGTCTTATAGCTTCAAGCTCATCGGGTGTTAGGGTTACAATATCCAGCATTCTAGCTGGTACCCCACAGGGCTTGAAGCATACATTTTCGAAATTTCCCCTAATTCTTCTTCTTACTCTTCTTGGCATTTAAGTTCCTTTGAACATATGTTTGCAAAACAATTATATTTATTTTTTGAGCATATGTCAAGAGGAGAAGAAAATTTTGTATAAATTATTTTTAAAAAAAGTGATAGTTTTTTGTTATACTTTGGTAAATTTTCATAAGGAGAATATGTATGGGTAAAAAAGTTTTGGTTTTAGGTGGAGGATTTGGTGCACTTGAGAGTGCTATTTGGCTTAGAAAATACGGATTTGACGTAACGGTGGTAACAAATAGGGATTATATGTATATATATCCTATTTCTATTTGGATTCCAACGGGTGAGTATTCTTTTGAAAATTGTACCATATCCTGGAAAGAATTAAGAAAAGTTCACGGATTTGAAGTAAAATACGATAAAGTGACTAAAATAGATATTAACGCTAAAAAAATAGTATGCGAAAAAGAGACTTTTAGTGATTTTGATTATCTTGTAATTGCCATAGGTGCCGATAAGGTAAAACATAAAGGAAACGAAAATTTCTTATCTATTTGTGGTGTTCCCGAAGAGTCTTTAAAAATAAAAGAAAAACTTGACGAACTTATTAAAAAAGGAGAAGGGAAACTTGCGTTTGGGTTTGGTGGTAACCCTAAAGACCCTAGTAACGTAAGAGGTGGTCCTGCTTTTGAAGTTATGTTTAACGTGCATAATAAATTAAAAAAACTCGGTATTAGAAATAAGTTTGAAATTACCTTTTTTGCTCCTATGCCAAAGCCGGGTGCCAGAATGGGTGAAAAGGCTTTAAAAGTTATGGATATGTGGTTTAATAAACTTGATATAAAACAAATTAAAGGAAAAAAAATCAAAGAGTTTGGAAATGACGGTGTTATTTTTGAAGACGGTTCTAAACTTGAGAGTGATTTGACTATGTTTATTCCGGCTGGAAACGGACCGGAAATTTTTAAAGATAGTGGACTTCCTTTAAATGAAGCCGGGTTTATTAAGATAAATGAGTATTGTGAAGTTATGCATAACTTTGATGAAACGAGTTCGGATAAGTTTCCTATTTTTGCCGTAGGGGATAGTGCCGCAATTGATGGACCGGATTGGAGAGCAAAACAAGGACATTTAGCGGAAGTAATGGCAAAAGTTACGGCTTATAACATTAAAATGATGGAAGAAGGAAAAGAAACCAGAAAAGAGTATATCTCTCATATTAATATTTTATGTCTTATGGATAGTGGAGATGGTGGAGCTTTTGTTTATAGAGACAATAAAAAAGCGATGCTTATACCTTTACCTATTATAGGACATTGGATGAAAAAAGGTTGGGGTTGGTATTTTAGAAACTCTAAATTAAATAAAATTCCTAGAATACCGGGAATGTGAGAGCTTTAAAGCTTTTTTTTTTAATTTTTTTATATTTTTTTTCGAATATTCTCAAAAACTCTTGACAACGGGTAAAATTTTTTATACAATTTCAACACCAAATGACGCAATGGGCTGTCGCCAAGTGGTAAGGCAGCGGACTTTGACTCCGTCATTCGGAGGTTCGAATCCTCCCAGCCCAGCCATTTTGACGCGGGGTAGAGCAGCCTGGTAGCTCGTCGGGCTCATAACCCGAAGGTCGCAGGTTCAAATCCTGCCCCCGCAACCAACATTTTAGATAAAATGGTGTCAGAGGATATATGAATATAAAGAAAAAAAGAACACTTAATCTCCTTTAAACAAACTGAAAAACATTTCTATTTTTGTCTTAACTCTTACAAAATCCTTTCTTAAATCCTTAATTGAACTTAAATTGTCTTCAAATTTTATAAGAGACTTTTGTAAGTTGTTTAAATCTTTCTTTAAACTTACAACATAAGAAGTGACAAAAACTAAATATGAAATTATAGTTATTGCCACTCCAGTCTCAAGTGTTATCATATTAACTCCCTGAGTCTCCATTATCAGCTGAAGCTATCTGGACTTTTCTACTTCTTAAAATATAAACACTATCTGCTTTTACATTATTAAAAGTTTTACCTGTTAAAGCATTTTTTACGCCTACATCAGAAAGGTTTTATTTGTTTTGAAAGTTTTTCTAAACTTAATTTAAAGAATAACTTTATTTCAATTAATCCATCTTCTAATCTTTGAGAAGCTTTGTTATTTATAATTGTTGCGATTTTTTTTGTTATTATAGGTTTAAGTTCTATTACAAAACTGTATAACTTTTTCCAACCTCAAAAATTTGACAATTATCTAAAAACTTCGATATAATCGCAATAGTCAAATGATTTTTGAAAATTTTTTGTTAATACTTGTTTTAGTTGGAAAAATCCCTAAAGTCGGGAGTGAGTATTTTGAAAACCCCGATATTTAATGCATTTAACCGATACATTTGGAGTATTGAAACAAGAAAGCGAGTATTCTAATAACTGGACTTCACGATTTAACCGATACATTTGGAGTATTGAAACCCATTTTTCTTAAAAAATCCTGCTCTACTAGATAGTGCGTAGATTTAACCGATACATTTGGAGTATTGAAACGAGCGATATTGAAGAAAATAAAATAACATATGTATATTTAACCGATACATTTGGAGTATTGAAACGTGAGACTAATTTTAATGTGTCTACAACAGATGAATATTTAACCGATACATTTGGAGTATTGAAACTCAGCTGCTTGATTCAAAAGTTTCTCCGCTCTTTCAATATTTAACCGATACATTTGGAGTATTGAAACTTATTTAAAATACTTGCAAGTGTCTGAAGGGCGGTAAAAATTTAACCGATACATTTGGAGTATTGAAACACATTTTGCGGCATTTGAAAACTTGCCTGGATTTATATTTAACCGATACATTTGGAGTATTGAAACGCTATAACTGATGTTACGATTTGTCTTACTTCTACAAATTTAACCGATACATTTGGAGTATTGAAACTGTGAAATGCAATAACTACCAAGCATTTGCAAAACTTCAATTTAACCGATACATTTGGAGTATTGAAACATGCCTCTTTCTACATTAAATTCGAGGCTGAAGTAACCGACAATTTAACCGATACATTTGGAGTATTGAAATTATTTTAATTTTGAGAATTTTACAATTTTTAGAGTAGTTTAACCAATAACTTTGTAAAATTGGAAAAAAACGAAAGATTAGAAGATAATACTTACTTTGAGTTTTCTTTAATACTTTCCTGTAGCCATTTTGTAAAATTTTCTTGGAATTTATTTTGAGGGTTTTTAACGTCTATTACTTGGTTTTGTTTATAATTGATTTTTAGTTTTTCCCCGGCTTTTAGATTTTGAAGTTTTACGTCGCTGTTTTTACTTGATATTTTTTTAGTTGAGATAATGACTTTGTTTCCTTCTGTTTTCATTTTCCATAATATTGCTTTGTGCTGGTCTTTTAATATCATTTTTTTAATTGTTTTATAATCTTTGTTATTAGGGTATTTTTTGATTAAGTTATCTATTTTTTTGAGTGCCCACTCTTTTGACATTTGCTTTCCGTGTTTGGTGTTGGCTAATTTACTTGTATTAAATTTACTCTCTACAAGTAAAACTTTGGAAATTTTTCCGTTTTTCTTTTTGATAAACAGTCCGTCTATGCCGTTTCTTCCTACTTCGCCTTCTATTTTTTTCCATTTGCCGGCTTTTGTGAAATATTTGCTCATTACGCCTTCTGTTATTTTCCCTGTTTTTAGGTTTACTTTTGCTTGGAGTTTTGGATTTGCTTTTGGAAGTTTAGGTAGTGAAATGCTTTTTGGGACTATTTTTGATGGTGTATGGGGTTTTATTGCTACGTTTGGGGTTGTTAGGGTTGTTAGAGGCAAGGTTGTTTTTGCGATTGTTTTGGAAACTGCAAGTTTTGAAGAGGCTTTGGTTGTAGCAGAAGAGGTGGCTTTTACGGCTTTTGTAGCCGGAGAAAAGAGAGCTTTTATTTTTCCTATACCGGAAGATATGGCTTTTAATAATCCTTTAAAAGCTTTTATGGCAAATTTAAAGACTACTTTGAATATATTTGCTATAAATTTAAAGATAGCTTTAAAGATGTTGACTATAAATTTGAAAATAGCGGGGATTAATTTTATAACCCATTTTAAAGCCTGAATTAAAAGTTTTATAACAAACCATATAGCAGCCACTATAAATTCGACTATTGCAGCAATAACTGAAAATATTCCGGCTATTAAAGCTCCGATAATTTGAAACACATAATCTCCTTTAAAAAAAGAGGATTTTAACATAAAATTAATTAATACCAAATCCTCTCAAGATACAAACCGTTTGGAGGGGCTAAGTGTTTATTTATAAGTTTTTCTTTTTTTAGTTGAGTCTGAAGATGGAAGAGATTTAATTTTTCTTCGTTTATTTTTAATAAAAAATCTATAATTAGCCTTATCTGTCCTCTTAAAAACCCGTTTCCTTCTATTTTGATAACCGTTAAGTTTTTATATATGAATATGTTTGTATTGTAAATTGTTCTTATGTAGCTTTTTACACTGCTTCCTGTTTTTGCGAAATATTCGAAATCGTGGGTTCCTTCAAATAGCTTTAGAGCTTGTTTTATAATTTTTATATCGATTTTATAGGGATAGTATGTAATATAATCTGCTATATGAGGAGAAAATTGTGAAGATATTAAATATCTGTAGCTTCTTTTTTTGGCATCAAAACGTGGGTTAAAATTATCTTTTGTTTTTTGCAAGGTTTTTATGTGGATATATGGATGTAAGATTTTGTTTAGAGATACTTTCAGTTTTTCCGTTTCCCAAAACTCTGGGGCTTTAAAGGCTATGATTTGATTTAAGGCGTGAACGCCTCTATCCGTTCTTCCGGCGTGAGTGATATTTGAAGTGATATGTAATTTTTGTAGGGCTTTTTCTATTTCTCCTTGGACGGTTTTTTTATCCGGTTGTTTTTGCATTCCGTAAAATTTACTTCCGTCATAACTTATAACAGCTTTTAAAATGGCGTTTTCCTTTTATAAAAGATAAAGCTTATTATGGTAAACAATACTATTGTACCAAGCGTTATGAATATTGACTTTGAAATTTTTGTTAAAGATAGATATATCACTATCAAAATAAAAGAGTAAATAAGTGCTCGGTTTTTATGAATTCTAGGATGAAAAAAAGCGATTGTTGGAACGAAAAATATAAGTGCTATAGGAAGTAGGGCAAAGGGCAGATAAAATGAAAAAAGAGATTTAAACTCATTAAAATATTCGGAAAATTTAAATATGGAGTAGTGGGATTTTGGTATTTTTTGGTTGATAAACATTGTTTTATAATCGACTATTGAGGTTTTGTTTATTTCATAAATACTTCCGTTTTTAAGTTTGAAGATTAAATAGTTTGATTTTGAGTTTAGGTTTGCTTTTTTTGCCAGAATGAATTGGTTTTTTTTATTATTGAATAAAATTAGATTTTCATAGGTTTTATCTTTTTGAGATGATGTAAACACGTTCCAATTACCGAATTTTTGAGATATTTTTGCTGTTTGGAAGTTGAATTTCGCAACTTGCTGTTTTTTTGTTTTAAAGTTTTTAAATGCGATTTTTGCGTAAGGAATAGAGACAAAAAGAATTAGTAAATTTATAAAACTCAAAATAACGGATATTATTAGAAAAGGTTTTAAAAGTGTAAAAGGTTTAATACCCGAAGAAAACAGAGCTATAATTTCTTGAGATTCACTGTGTTTTGTAAATAGCGAAACAACAGCTATAAAAAAAGAAATGGAAAATGCTATAAAAAGAACTTTCGGTAAAGAGAGAAGATACATTTTTAAAAGTTCTAAAAATGTAATTTGAATATTTGATGTAACGTTCGAAATGGAAATAATAATAATAATCGAAGTGATTAAAAAAAGAATTGTAAAAATAGTGGTAAAAATAGGCCAAAAGCCCAGTAAAAGATATTTAGAGAGTCTATCCATAAATGGTACTCCATAAATTTATAAAATAATCATAAAACACCCAAACTATAAAGGTTCCTAATGCTAGAAACGGGATAAAGGGAAGCTCTAAGTCGTTGTTTTTTATTCTGTTATAAAAAGAAGGGAAAATAGCTAGTAAAGAAGCTATAAAAACTGCCACGATAGCCATTTTTATTCCAAGCAACGCTCCCATAGTTCCGGCTACTATAATATCGCCTTCCCCCATTGCTTCTCTTTTGATTAAATAAGAGACATAAAACCTAACAAGACTCATACCACCCATTAAAATTAAAGCATTTGTAAAGTTGTTTAGAATATCCGGTGAGCTGAAAAAAGATAAAGTTAAAGCAAGTAAATTCAAGCTATCCGGTACGGCTTTGTAATCAAAATCAATCATACTAAGGGCTAGAAGTGTTGCGAATATTGCAAAGTTTATTACGAAAAATATATCAAAACCGGTTTTTTTATAAATTATAAGAGCGATTATTCCTGTTAAAAATTCGATAATCGGATATCTTATAGAGATTTTTTCTCCACAATTTGCACATTTTCCTTTTAGCATAATCCAGCTAAGTATCGGAATATTATGCCAGGGTTTTATTTGGGTGTTGCATTTTGGGCAGCTGCTTGGAGGAGAGATTACACTTTTATTCAAAGGCAACCTGTAAATAACCACATTTAAAAAACTACCTATTGCAATTCCTAGTAAAAATACGAAAATTTCCATTAAATACCTCCAAATCTTCTTTCTCTTTTATGAAAGTTTTTTATAATTTTATCAAGTTCTTCTTTTGTAAAGTCCGGCCATAAAGTGTTTGTAAAAAACATTTCGGCATACGCACACTGCCACAAAAGAAAATTACTAAGTCTGATTTCTCCGCTTGTTCTTATCAGTAAATCCACATCTCTGCTTAAGTCAAGGTTTTTTTGAATATTTTCTTCGGTTATCTCTTCTTTGTTGTTTATAAGTTTTTTAACGGCTCTTGTTATTTCGTTTTTGCTGCCGTAGTTTAGGGCTAAAACTTGAGTTAATCTTTTGTTATTTTTTGTTTTTTCTTTTGTTGTTTCTATTCTTTTTTTCAGTTTGTCGCTAAATTTGCTTATATCTCCTATAATTTCGAATTTTATATCGTTTTTTAAGTATGTTTCGAGCTCTTTTTCGAGATAACTATCAAGCAGTTTCATTAAAAACTCTACTTCCATTTTAGGTCTTTTCCAGTTTTCCGTTGAAAAAGCGTAAAGGGTTAATATCGAAATTTCTTCGTTTTTTGCACAGTATGTAGTTATTTCCCTTACTACTTCGGCACCTTTTTTATGACCTTCTACTCTTTTGAGTCCTCTTTTTTTCGCCCATCTGCCGTTACCGTCCATAATAATAGCTAAATGCATATTAAGCCTTTAAATTTAATAAATTTTCGGAAAAAGTAAACAGTGTTTTTGGTTCTTTTTTAAGAAGATAAACTTCCAAATCAAGTTCATTTGAATACTTTTTTATTAATCTAAGAGTAGCATTATAAGGTGAATGAATGGTTAATGAAGTCGGAGTTATTTCACCTTCTAAGTCTCCTAAATGATTAAATACGGCATAAAATTTTACTCTATTTTTATGATATTTATATTGCAAAACGGCTTTTTTCTTATCATTTATAATTAAATGGTGAATTTTATGCTCAAGGGCTAGTAAAATATTTGTAAAAAAAATAAATTCTTCTTTTGAAGAAGCGTTTGCGAGATGTTTTAGGGTTGTCTCTTTTGAGAAGTGGATTAGTTTTTCTTTTAGTTCTATTTTATTTAGTTTTTCAAGCAAGGGAGGTATTTCTCTTAAATTGCTTATCTGAAGTTTACTTCCACTCTCTTTTATTTGAGCGAAATATTTTTTACCTACCATAAGAGGAAAAGAACTTTTTGTTTCCACTTCTTTTTTGCCAAGTTGAATAAGGTATCTTATGGGGTTTATCTCTTTTTTTACTTCTATTTTTACCGGTAAAGCAGCGTTAAATTCGGTTATGTTTAATCTGTTGATTTCTTTTAAAACTTTTCCGATTTTAGATGTGTTTAGAGGCATCTACTACCTTAAAGGCTATATTTTCTTTTGTATCTTGAGTTAGTTTTATTTCTTTATCTTTTGTAATAAAGATAATTTCATTCTCATCACTTCCAAAATCATTTTTTGTTAAAAGGTTTAGACAAATTGCGTCAAGATTTTTTTTGTAAAGAGTATTTTTTGCGTATTTAAGGGCATTTTTTTCATCTTTTTCTGCTTTAAAGCCTATTTTTTTGAAAGGTTTGTTTTTTAAGGTTTCCAGTATATCTATATTTTTTTCCATTTCTAAACAGAATTTATCTCCGATTTGCTCTTTTTTTAGTTTCCCGGGAGTATATTTGGGCTTATAATCCACAATTGCAGCAGCCATTATTAAATAATCGGGGTTTTCTTTTAAAATGCCATCAAGATAATCTTTTGCACTTTGCACTTTAATTTGTTTTATCTCTTTGCTTAAGTTATGTTCTTTGCTTGAAATTAAGGTAACATTGGCTCCTTTTATATAAAAAGCTTTGGCTAAGGCTTCTCCCATTTTTCCACTTGAAAAGTTACTAATAAACCTTACATCGTCAATTTTTTCTATGCTTCCTCCGGCAGTTATCACCACTTTTTTGTTTTTCCAAAAGTTTTCTTTATTTATTTCTCTTAAAGCCCTTAAAAATATCTCACTTGGTTCTGCCATTTTGCCAATACCTTCATCTCCACAGGCAAGAAGTCCGGCATTTGCTTCTATAATATTTAATTTTTTAAAACTCTCTTGAGTTGTAGGATGAAGGTACATATTTGTATTGGCAGCCGGGGCAAATAAAACGGGGACTTTTGTTGCAAGATATGTTTGAAGCAAGAGATTATCGCTAATGCCGTTTGCAGCTTTATTAATGGTATTTGCACTTGCAGGGGCAATTATATAAATATCTGCCCATTTTGCATAGTCTATATGGTTAAGCTCCCCTGACCAATCTTCGTTTTTTTCTATTAAAACTTTTTGGCGTGTTAAGGCTTCAAAGGTAAGAGGAGTTATAAATTTAGTAGCAGCCTCACTCATGATAACTCTTACCTTATCTCCTCTTTTAATAAAAAGCCTTATAAGCTCACACGTTTTATAAATTGCAATGCTTCCGGTTATCCCTATTAAAATATTCACTATTTTCTCCCAAAAAATTTATAGTAAAAATCTTTAACAATTTTAAGAGGGACTCTGCTTATTGCAAGAGAACCTTTTTTAATATTTTTATTTACAGTGCTTCCTGCTGCTATCATTACATCATCTTCTATAGTAACAGGAGCTATAAGCTGAGTGTCACTTCCTACAAATACGTTTTTGCCTATTTTTGTTTTGTATTTGTTTTTTCCATCATAATTACAAGTAATCGTTCCGGCTCCTATGTTTGTTCCTTCATTAATTTCACTATCTCCAAGATAGCTTAAATGTCCTGCTTTTACACCTTTTAGTTTGCTTGCTTTTACTTCTACAAAATTTCCTATGTGAGTATCTATAATTTCGCTTTTTGGTCTTATTCTTGCCATTGGTCCTATGCCACTATTTTTAATAACAGCCTCTTCAATTACACTAAGAGGTCTTATCTCACTTTCAATTATCGTAGATTTTTTAATAACACATCCATTTCCAATTTCACACTCACCTTCAAAATTTGAATAAGCGTCTATATAAATGGTATCTGGCAGATGCATAATAACACCTTGTTGCATCCAGAAATCTTTTATTCTTTTACACATAATCTCTTCAGCTTTGGCTAAATCTTTTTTTGAGTTTACTCCTTTAAAGCTCTCTTCATCAACTTCAATAGCTTTTATCTTAAGTCCTTCTCTTACTGCCATTTCTATAATGTCTGTTAGATAGTATTCGTTTTGAGTGTTATTGTTTGATAGTTTTGGCAAAAATTTTTCAAGAACTTCTTTTTTAAAAAGATAAACTCCTGCGTTTACGTAATGAATTTTGAGCTCTTCTTCACTTGCGTCTTTTTGCTCTACTATTTTTAAAACGTTTCCATCTTTTATTACAACCCTTCCATATCCATCCGGATTTTTTAGTTTCATTACACTCATTACGATATCGGCATCAACTTCAAGAAATTTTTTAAGCTCATACGCCGTAATTAAAGGCATATCTCCGTTTAATACTAAAATTTTATCGCCTCTTAGAGGCACTGCTTTTAAGGCTCCGCCCGTTCCCGGGAAATTTTGTAAGTTTTGTTTGATGATATTTACCGGATATTTCGATACGGATTCTTTAACTTTTTCAAACTGATGATTCAAAACAATATCTATATTATCGGTAAGTTTTAGCGATTCTTCTATAATGTATTCAATCATAGGTTTATTACATAGGGTATGAAGAACTTTGGCTTTTTTACTTTTCATACGGGTGCCTTTACCGGCGGCAAGAATAATAATTTGAAGCATAAGAGAGTCCTTTTTTGATATAATTATAACAAAAAAGGCCAATTTAATGGATTTAGCAAGTGTAATAGGCTTAGTAGGAGCTTTAGGGCTTATTATTGCAGCGATGGCTATGGGGGTTGGTATCGGCCCTTATATTGACGGCCAGTCTATTTTAATAGTTGTACTGGGTTCTATTATGACTCTTTTTATTTCTAATAAAATGGAGATGATGACAAAATTCGCAAAAGTTTTTATGATAGCAATAAAACCGACTTATCAACCGAATTACGAAGAACTTATAAAAAAGCTCGTAGATTATGCTACTCAGGCAAGGCGTGACGGGATACTCTCACTTGAACAGGCTGCCGCAAATGAAGAGGATGAGTTTTTAAAAAAAGGTCTTTCAATGGCAGTTGACGGGAATGAACCCGATACCATAAGAGAACTTTTAGAAATTGAGCTTGAGCAGATGGATACAAGACATAAAAAAATGGCTTCTATCTTTTCCAATTGGGCTGGACTTGCTGGGGCTATGGGAATGATCGGGACGCTTGTCGGGCTTGTTGCAATGCTTCTTAATATGTCCGACCCTTCGGCTATTGGTCCGGCTATGGCGGTTGCCCTTTTGACGACTCTTTATGGTGCTATGATTGGGAATATCTTCGGTTCTCCTATTGCAAATAAACTGGGGCTTAGAAATGATGATGAAATTTTGGCAAAAACGATGATAATTGAAGGAATTATGTCGATTCAAGCAGGGGATAATCCAAGAACGCTTGAAGCAAAGCTATTAAGTTTCTTACCACCGAGTCAAAGAAAAAGTCAGTTTGAATAGGATAAATTATGGCTAAAAAAAAATGTAAATGCGAATGTCCAGAATGTATGCCCGAATGGCTTGCAACATTCGGGGACTTGATGAGTCTTCTTTTATGTTTCTTCGTTTTGCTTCTTTCAATGTCTACAATGGACGCTAAAAAAGTAAAAGAGGCTATCGGTTCTTTGGCTGGAGCTCTTAGTGTGCTTGAGGGAGGAACTCAAACAGAAGTGAGTCGCAATAGAATTCAAAAAGCAACTCCTATTCAAAAAACGGATGAAACGGCTCAAACTGTAAACAGACTCTCTCAAGCAATTGCCGAATTTAAAGAGTTTACAGCCGGAGGAAATGGACCAGCAATTACATTAGAAGAAGGAGAAGAAGGTTTTTTTATAAGACTTCCGGCTGATATTACTTTTAAGCCCGGAAGTGCTCAAATTACCAATGAAGACAGCTTACTTTTTTTAAAAAGAATTTCACTTATTATCAAAGAATATTTACCTAAAAATATTGAAATTCAAATTAAAGGTTATACCGATAACATACCGCCTCCGCAGACTTCTCCTTATGCGGATAATTGGGAGCTTAGTGCGGCTAGGGCTCTTAGTGTGCTTAGGATTTTGATAAAAGACGGAGTTAATCCAAAGCAGCTTAGTGCGGCAGCATATGGAGAGTATCATCCTATTGCTTCTAACTCGACACCTAAGGGAAGGGCGAAAAATAGAAGGGTTGAAATATGGTTTTTTGCGAAAAAAACAAAATATCAAAAAAATATTCAAAAATCTATTTTGGATATGAAGAAGTAGTATGAAAACACTTTTTTTAATATTAATCCCCGTTTTTATTTTAGCAACACCTCAAATACCTACCGTTAATTTATCTTTAACGGCACCGGAAACTCCTAAACAGCTTGTAAGTGTTTTGAATGTTACTATTTTACTGACTCTTTTGGTGTTGGCTCCTAGTATTGTTTTGGTAATGACTTCTTTTGTTAGGCTTTTGGTTGTTTTTGGATTTTTGCGTCAAGCCCTTGGTACCCCTCAATCGCCTCCGACTACGCTACTTGTAAGTCTTGCTTTGGTTTTGACTTTTTTTATAATGGAGCCGTATGCGAAGAAAGCTTATAATCAAGGAATAAAACCTTATATGGAAAAAAAGATAGGATATGAAAAGGCTTTTAAAAAAGCCGTTAAACCTTTTAAGACTTTTATGCTAAAAAATACAAGAGAAAAGGATTTAGCTCTGTTTTTTAGGATTCGTCATTTGCCAAATCCAAAAACCATTGATGATGTGCCGTTAACTATTTTGGTACCGGCTTTTATGATAAGTGAGCTTAAGACGGCTTTTGAGATTGGTTTTTTGATATTTTTGCCGTTTTTGATTATCGATATGGTTGTGAGTTCTATATTAATGAGTCTTGGGATGATGATGTTACCACCCGTTATGATTAGTTTGCCTTTTAAGATACTTCTTTTTGTACTGGTTGACGGGTGGAATTTAATTACATTAGGCTTAGTTCAAAGCTTTAGATAAAGGAGAAATATGAATTGTAGCAGTTTTGGAAAATGTGGAAGTTGTGTGTTGTGGGAAATTCCTTATGAAAAACAACTTGAGATTAAAAAAGAGCGTTTAAAAGAGATGTTTAGTGATTTTGATATACCGGAAATTGAAGTAATAAATGGCAGTGATGAGCACTTTAGAGCAAGAGCTGAATTTAGGGTATGGCATGAGAGGGATAGAAGTTATTACGCTATGAGAAAGAGAAAAGAAGAAGGGCGTGGGGTAATTCCGATTGAAGAGTGTAAGATTGTAGATAAAGCTATTTATAATGTAATGGGACCTCTTTTAAAAGATATTGAAAAAAATGAGAATTTAAGATTTAAGCTTTATGAGATTGATTTTTTAAGCAATTCAAAAGGGGAGCTTATTGTTACTCTTATTTATCACAAAAAAGTGGATGAAAACATTGCAGAAGATATTAAAAAATTAAAAGAAAAATTCCATCATATCGATTTTATAATAAGACGCAAGGGTAGAAAATATGTTTTTGATAAAAACTATTTGATTGAAGAGCTTGAAATTGACGGTAAAACTTATAAATATAAAATAATCGAAAATACTTTTTCCCAGCCGAACAGGGAAATAAACAAAAAGATGATAAGCTGGGCTAAAAGATGGGCTGATAGTTTAAAGGGGGATTTGGTTGAGCTTTATTGTGGAAACGGAAACTTTACTATTCCTTTAAGTGAAAATTTCAGAAAAGTAATTGCCACCGAAATTAATCCGGAATCAATTCAAGCCGCGACATATAACGCTGAAATTAACAATAGGAATAATATTTCGTTTATGGCAATGAGTGCGGCTGAATTTAGTGAGCTTAAAAACAGTGGGTTTTTTAATTCGTATGACCTTAAAAACGTACTTATTGACCCACCAAGAGCAGGGCTTGATGATAAATCTCGTAAATTTGTAAATGAGTTTGATAATATTATTTATATCTCTTGTAATCCAGAAACTTTAAAAAGAGACTTAGAAACTTTAACTAAAAACAGAAAAATAAAAGCATTTGCGTTTTTTGACCAGTTTCCTTATACTAATCATATGGAATGTGGAGTGATTCTGGAAAAATGATTGAATTAAAAGACATAGTAGGAGAGATTTTTTTGGTATTATTATTTTTAGGAATTTCAATAGGAACTATAATAGCTGAAAAAATAAGGAAATAAATGAGAATTTTGATTGTAGGAAGCGGAGGAGTAGGAGGATATCTGGCTTATAAGCTGATAGAATGTGGAAAAGACGTTACTTTAAAAACGACTTCGAAAACTAAAAAATTTATTGATAAAAATGGCTTGACGGTTATTGATGTTGATAAAGAGTATAAAATTTATCCTAATACCAGTTTAATGGGTGTTTATGATGTGGTGTTTGTTACTACGAAATCCTATCATTTAGATGAAGTTATAAAAGACCTTCAAAAAATAGTAACAAAAGAGAGTATTGTAGTTCCTATTTTAAACGGAATAGGACATTTTGAAAAGTTTAAAAATTTAGACGCAAAAATTTTAAAAGCTTGTATTTATATACTTTCAAATAAGAAATCAATAGGAGTTATTCATAAAAAAACTCCTCTTTTTTATCTTTGTGTGGAAGATGACGAAAAGTTAAGAAGAGTATTTGAGGGGTGTGATTTAAAAATAAAATTTTCTAAAGATGTAGACAAAGACATATGGAAAAAGTATCTTTTTATTGCTACGTTTGCAACGCTTCAAAGTTATTATCAAAAACCGACCGGTTGGATTATGGAACATAAAAGAGATAAAGTTGAGAAGTTTTTGGATGAGGTTATAAGAATTGCAAAAGAAGAGGGAATTGACTTAAAAGACGAAAAAGAAAAAGTAATAAAACAGGCTTTAAATATTCCGTATGAAAGTAAAATGAGTATGCAGATAGATTTTGAAAATAAAAATAAAACTGAAGTTGAAAATATTACCGGATTTTTGGCAAAAAGAAGTGAATTTATAAATCGGTTTTATAAGAAGTTAAATGAATAAAATCTTGTTTTTATGAAAAGTTATATATTTGAAAAAGTAGGTAAAAATATGATATAAAACAAAAAACTCATGAAGAGATATTGCTATTTAAGTAATTTTCTATCAGTTTTTTAGCTACAAGAGAATCTATTCTACCGTCTTTTTTATGTTTTATAACCCCTTTTATTTCTTCTTCCACTTCTGTGCTTGTATAGCTTTCGTCTACAAAAACTATTTTGCCTTTGTAATCTAAAAGAGAAATAAAATGTTTTATTCTTCTTTGCATTTCTTCATTTGTCATAGGAAGCCCTACAACAAGGGTATTGGCTTTATATTCGTTTATAATTTTCATCGTATCGTTTGCAGCTTGGTTTCTGTTTTTTCTTATAACAGCTTTTAATGGTACCACAACACTTCCGTTTGAAAAGGCTAAACCTATTCTTTTTAAGCCTACGTCAATTCCAATAATTCTTTCCATTTTAAAACCTTTTTATTTAGAGTTATTCTTGCATTTAGAGGGCTTGGGCTTGGAAGGTATATTATTTTTAAGTTAGGAAAGTGTTTTTTCATAACTTTTTGGGCAAGTCTGCTTGTTACTGCTATTTTTTTTATATTCGGATATTTTTTTAAAAGTTTTTTTATATTACAAGGTTCGATTATTTCTAAATTGTCGTCTCTTGAGTTGTTTTCTTTTCTTTTGGCTTTACATATTGTATCCCAAAGGGCGATTTTGTGTTTCTTTAAAAATTCTATTTTTTCTTCGATATTCACAGGCTTTTTGTCTTGAAAAATTTCAGCTAGAATATCCCAAAATTGATTTTTAGGGTGAGAGTAGTAAAAATTGTTTTCAAAAGATTTAATAGACGGGAAAGTTCCTAAAATTAATATTTCACTATCTTTAAAAACGATAGCTTTAAAAGGGTGGTTAAAAATAGACTTTTCCATTTTTAATTTCAACCTTTCCTTCAAGTTCCATTTCATATAATGTGTTTCCGTATTTTTTAAGAGCTTCATTAAGAGTTAATATTTTTTCATTATTTTCTAATTCAAATTGCTTTAAAAATTCATCAATATCCCAAATAACTTCTGCCCCGTTTCTTGCCATATATCTGGTACCACTGCTTTCTGTAAGTCTTTGGGGAATTACAAAAACTTTTTTATTAAACTCTTTTGCCCATTTAAAACTATTCATACTGCCGGAGTTTAAATTGGCTTCCGGAATTATTACAAATTCGCTTAAAGCTATAATAATTCTGTTTCTTTGTAAAAATGTGTGTTTATAGGGGGTAAAGTTTTTTTCATATTCGCTGATTAAAAGAGCTTTTTCTTTTATTTCTTTTATGAGGTTTGCGTTGTTTTTAGGGTATATAATATCAATTGAGGCGGGGGAGACCAGTATGGTATTTGGAAAAGCTGCTTTATGTGCACATGTATCGATACCCAATGCTCCACCACTTATAATAACGTATTTTTTACTTAAGGTTTTTGCTAAAATTTTGGTTATTTCTTTAGAGTATTTAGTGGCTTTTCTAGTGCCTACTATGGCTATTTTGGGTTTATTTAAAAGGTTTACATTACCCTCATAAAAAAGTTTGAAATTTTGATAGTTAATTGAGTTCATCTATATATACTACCTTTATGTTTTTTAGGATGTCTTGGGAGTTTTTTAGGGTTTTTAGGGTTATGGTGTGAGGGTGTCCTATTGCTATGGCGTAACCTCTTTTTTTTGCTATTCTTATAGCTTTTTTAAGTTGATTTCTTATATAACTCGGGTTTTTTTCATTATCAAGAAAAATATTTCTTGAATATAGGGGAATATGGTAGATTTGATTTGCTATTTTTGATTTTGAGTGAGGGGTTGTTTTTGAATCCACAAATCCTATATGTTCTATTTTTAAAGCTCTAAATAGCTTTATCATAGCTTTTTTGTCTGCAGTAAAAGTACTTCCGGTGTGATTGTTTAAAAATTTTGCATTTGGAAAATATGCTTTTACTTCTTTCACTCTATGAAAAATAGTTTTAAAAGAGTCGTTTATTTCTAATGTTTTTGGTTCCGGTCTATTAAAGTGTATAGCTTCCATAGGCAAATGAATCATATAATGGCTAAACTCTTTTGCGTATAGAGGGGTGTTTGGGTGTCTTTTAGTGGGAGGAAAAAAAGATGGTGTGATTTTAAAAGGAATCGATTTTATAAGTTTTACTTGATAAGCAAAAGAAACGTCATCTATAATAATTACAAGTTTAGGTTTTGAAGAAATTTTCATAGATTTAATTGGGGGCGGGATTATTATTTTAGTATTGTTTACAGTTTTTTGATAATCAAGTATTTCCGAAGGGATTTTTGTATTTAGATAGTTTTCAAGAGTAGAGGTTTTCTTTTGAAGGGTTTTTATATTGTTTTGAGTTTTTGTGCGTTTCTTTTCGTAAGTTGTTTTTGAAAAAACTAAATATATTAAAACTCCACTAAGTATAAATATTATGCTGATTAAAGAGTAGATAATGACTTTAAGTTTATCTAACTCTTTATTCTTTTTCGATTTCTTTTTCATTTTGCTAAAATAATTTCAACTTCTAATGTTTCAATATTTTGATTTGAATTTGTTTTTATCTGGATATCTTTAATTTCTAAATATTTTTTTACCACGTTAATTAAATCTTTTTTCATTTCGTCTAAGTTTTCTATTTTTGTATTTGCTCTTTCGTATGCGAGCATCATCATAAGTCTGTCTTTTGCTATATCTTTTGATTTTTTCTTTTTAAAAATATCAAATAAACTCATTTAAAAAGTCCTTTTAGTTTGCTAAGTAAGCCTTTTTTAGCTTTTAAGTCTAAAAACTCAACTTTTTCTCCTAAAATTCTTCTGGCAATTCTTCTAAATGCTTCTCCTACAAGAGAGTTTTCATCAAGTACTACCGGTTTACCTAAGTTTGTAGAATTTACTATATCTTCATCATCCGGTACCACTCCTATTAAAGGAAGTGCCAGGATGTGGAGTACGTCTTCTGTTGATAACATTTGACCTTTTTCTACAAGTTCCGGTTTAATTCTATTGATAATGATATGTTTTAAAACTTCTTTGCCTTCTTTTGCTTTTTTACTTTTGGCGTCTATTATTCCTATAACTCTATCGGCGTCTCTTACTGAAGATATTTCAGGGGTTGTTACTATTAAGGCTCTGTCCGCCAGATAAATAGAATGTTCAAATCCACTCTCAATTCCGGCAGGGGAATCGATTAAAATATAATCGAAATCTTTTTTAAGCTCTTCTATCAGTTTTTCTACTTTATCTTTGTTTAATACGTTTTTATCTTTTGTTTGGCTTGCTGGAAGGAAGTGGAGATTTTCCACTCTTTTATCTTTAATAATAGCTTGAGCTAAATTACAATTTTCTTCCATCACGTCTACTACGTCAAATACTATTCTGTTTTCAAGTCCAAGTATCATATCGAGATTTCTAAGCCCTATATCAAAGTCTACCGCTATTACTTTTTTGCCTTGTTTTGCAAGAGCAGTTGCTATGTTTGCAGTGGATGTTGATTTTCCAACTCCACCTTTTCCACTTGTTATTGTTATAACTTCACCCAAAATGTCTCCTTTTTTGTAACTTATAAAATTTACCCTGTAAACTTTATAAGTCCCAAAAAGGGAAAGAAATTAGTTTTTAGTAGGGTCTACGATTTTGTTTTTAGTAATCCAAGGCATCATTTTTCTTAGTTTTTTACCGGTTTGTTCTAGAAGGCTATTTTCTGTGAGTTGTCTTTCAGCGTTCATTCTTACATATCCGGCTTTTCTCTCTAGGATAAAGTCTTTTGCGAATTTTCCGTTTTGGATTTCTTTTAAGATTTCTTTCATGGCTTTTTTACTTTCTTCTCCAATTACTCTTGGACCACTTACATAATCACCATATTCTGCAGTGTTTGAGATTGAGTATCTCATATTCGCCATACCGCCTTCATATAGTAAGTCAACTATAAGTTTTAGTTCGTGAAGACATTCGAAATATGCCATTTCAGGAGCGTATCCGGCTTCTGTTAGAGTTTCGAATCCGGCTTGAATTAAAGCTGTTACACCACCACATAAAACTGCTTGTTCACCGAATAGGTCGGTTTCGGTTTCGTCTTTGAAAGTTGTTTCGATAATTCCGGTTCTTCCTCCACCGATTGCACTTGCGTAACTAAGGGCTAATTTTTTAGCTTCTTCACCACCTTGATATACTGCGATTAAATCAGGAATTCCTCCACCTTTTACGAATTCACTTCTTACAGTATGTCCCGGAGCTTTTGGAGCTACCATAATTACGTTTAGGTCTTTTCTAGGTTTAATTTGACCGAAATGAATGTTAAATCCGTGACCGAATGCGATAGTCGCACCTTCTTTTAAGTTAGGTTCGATTTCTTTATAGTATACATCTGCTTGAATTTCATCTGGAAGTAAAATCATTACGACATCTGCTTCTTTTACGGCTTCTGCAACCGGTAATACCTTAAATCCTTGAGCTTCCGCTTTTTTCCAAGATTTGCTGCCAGCTCTAAGTCCTACAACTACGTCTACTCCACTGTCTCTTAGGTTTAGTGCGTGTGCGTGACCTTGGCTTCCAAAACCAATCATTGCAACTTTTTTGCTTTTTATGATATCTAAATCACAATCTTTATCGTAATAAATATTTAGTGACATAAACTCTCCTTTTTTTTGGAATTATATCAAATAATTTGTTATAATTGATTTTTAATAAAGGAGGAGCTTGATGAAAAAATTGTTTTTCGTTATATTTTTGTCACATTTTTTGTTTGCCGCCCAAGATTACTTGCAAAAAATGACTCTTTTACAACTTTTTAAAAAACAGTATTATTCTTATATTTGTCAGCAAAGATGGAGATATATAAATAAATACAATAATAAAAGAGAAGATTTGTTATCCCTTGTAGCTTATGCGTGTTTAAAAAAGAGATACTTGACACCGGCTTTAGATTTAGCTAAAGTTTTAAAAGTGACAAAAGAGGGACGTAAAAATGCTACTTATATTACTATATCATTTTTAATGAAGAAGCTTATCATTCAAAAAATAGAAGATAATTTGGATTTGTCGGGAATAGTTTTACCTATTATTAACGACAATAATTTGGGAAGAGTTTATAATTATATACAAAAAGGTAATTATCATATGGATGATAAAGTTATTTTTATCGATGACGGTAATATTTCTTTTAAAGTTTGGATTAGTGATAATTTTAACGTTGTAGTTGAAAAATTTGAAAATAATCAATTAAAAAGTAGGGAGTTTTACTGGTGAAAATAGGAGAATTTTTTTTAAAAAGCGGGATTATTAACGAAGAACAATTACAAAAGGTTTTGGAATATCAAAAAAAGCATCCTTCTAAAAAGTTGGTTGATATTCTTTTTGAGTTCGGTTATATAACTAAGCAACAGTTTTTAGAATTTTTATCTAAACAGATGGGAATTAGATATGTTGATAATCTTGATAACGTAAGATTAAGAGATATTAAAATTCCGGTAAACATTCTAAAACAGACGTTTTCGGTACCTATCGAAGTAAAATATGATAAAGCCGTTATTGCGATGGCTGATCCGCTTGATTGGAATGCCCAGGCACTGATTAAAAGATTTTTTCAAGATAAAAATTTGGAAATAGTTTTAGGGTTTAAAGATGATATAAAGAAAATAATAAAAAAAGTTGAAGATAGAGAAAAAATTAAAGAAATTTTAAACGATATTAAAAAAGAGCTTCACGGAGAAGAGATAAAAGGTGACGAATCGGCTATTATGAGGCTTATCAAATATATATTGTTTTCTTCAATCGAAAGAAAAGCGAGTGATATTCATATAGAAGCGGATGAGGGTGAGGGTGAAGTTAGAATAAGGGTTTTTGGTACTTTGTATGAATTTTTAGATTTTGACGAAGAGATTTTTTCCGCTATCAATTCAAGAATTAAGCTTTTAGCCGGACTTGACGTTAGTGAAAAAAGAAAACCTCAAGATGGTGCATTTTCTATGCAATTTGGGTCTAATAAATTTGATTTTAGGGTATCGACCCTTCCTACTATTTGGGGAGAGAGTATAGTTATTAGGATTTTGGATAAAAGAAATATTTTAAAGAAAATCGATGAAATAGGTATTACTCAAAAAAATTTGCAACTTATAAAAAAATCTCTTTCTCAACCAAACGGTATATTCTTGGTAACGGGACCTACCGGTAGTGGTAAATCCACAACCTTATATGCTTCTTTAAATGAAATAAACTCAACCGATAGAAAAATCATAACAGTAGAAGATCCTGTAGAATATAAATTAAAAGGTATCCAGCAAGTTCAGGTTAATCCGAAAGTTGGTCTTACATTTGCCGGTGCTCTTAGAAGTATCTTAAGACAAGACCCCGATATTATTATGATTGGGGAGATTAGGGATAAAGAGACTTTAGAAATTGCGATTAAAGCTGCAATGACCGGGCATTTGGTATTGTCGACATTGCATACGAATGATGCGGTTGCTGCTATTAACAGGATGATTGATATGGGTGTTGACCCTTTTTTGGTGGCGACCGCTTTAATAGGGGTTGAAGCTCAAAGACTTGTTAAAACAATCTGTCCTTATTGTAAAACAACTCACAAACCGGCCGATATTTATCTTGATCCTATTAAAAATCTAATTCCGAAAGATACGGTGTTTTATATCGGAAAAGGGTGTGAGAAGTGTAATATGACAGGTTTTGCCGGAAGGTCATTGATTACCGAAGTTTTTATGAAGGATGAAGAACTTGAATCTATGATTTCAAAAAATAAAGATAAATTAGAACTTTTAAAATATTTGAAAGAAAAAGGATTTAAGAATATGTTTTATGACGGACTTATTAAGGCGGTAAAAGGAGAAACGACTTTGGAAGAAGTGTATAGGGTGGCGAAGCTATGAAGTATTATAAAATTACTTTTTTATATAAAGGGAAGCAGCAAGAGGTTATTATAAAAGCCTTAAATAAAGCGGAAGCGATTATAAACGGGAAAAAGATAAATAAAGGGCTTTTGGTAAAAGTCGAAGAAATTCCTATGCCTTTTGAGGAAAAAGTAAAAATTTTAAAAGATATTTTTAAATCTAAAATTATGAGAAAAAAATTAAATTACCCTTCTTATATTTCTTCTATTAGGCAACTTGCGGTTTTAATTAAAGCTGGTATTTCGTTAAAAGATTCTTTAGAGGATATAGCAAATAATACCGAAGACGAAATGATAAAAAAGCTTTTTTTAAAAGCGGCGGAAGCAATTGACAGCGGGAAATCATTATCAGATGTATTTGCTGAATATGAACAGTATGTAGGAGGAATTTCTCTTGCGATGATAAGACTTGGAGAACAAACTGGGGATTTGGTAATGGCTCTTGAGAGTCTTGCTAAAATTTTTGAAAATATGTATGAAAATAGAAAAAAAATGGTAAAAGCTTTACGTTATCCTATTTTTACGTTAATAGCTATTGCGGTTGCTTTTACGTTTTTGATTTTAATGGTCGTACCGAAGTTTAAATCTATTTTCGAACAATTGCATGCTCAATTGCCTTTACCGACTAGAATTCTTCTATCGATAGAAAAGATTTTATCTCAATACGGATTTGTGGTATTGGCGATAATTATTATTACTATTGTAGTAACGACGTTTTCTTATAAGACTTCTTATAATTTCAAACTCAAAATGGATAAAATTTTATTAAAAACTTATTTGATTAATAAAATTATAGAATACTCAACTCTTCATAGATTTTTAATGACTATGGCGTCTTTACTTAGAAGCGGTATTCCTCTTGTGGATGCTTTAAAAATTAGTGAAGGTATTGTTGAAAATGAAGTATTGAAAAATAAAATTAAAGAGGTAGTCAAAGGAATTAATCAGGGTAGAAGTTTTGCGGAAATGATAGAAGAGGTTGATTTGGTAAACTTCGTTGCAAAAAGAATGATTAGTGCGGGAGAGGAATCGGGAGAACTTGACAGTATGCTTCAAAGTGCCGCCGATTATTATGAAGATAGGTTTAAAGACGTTATTGAAAATATGCAAGCTTCCATAGAACCTATTATGTTAACGGTAATAGGTGGTATGGTTTTATTATTGATGTTAGGAATTTTTATGCCGATGTGGGATTTGGCAAAAGCGGCTAAGGGTTGATTTTTTTGTTTATTTTATAATTTTTATGCTCTTTTTCCGCTTCTTCATACTCTTTTTTCAGTTTTTTGTATTCTATTCTTATATTCATAAGAGCTGCACTTATTCCCCAAAACACTCCAAGCCACAAAAGCCACCATTCATTAAACGTGTTTTTCATCCATATGCCAAGCCCGATTCCCATTAAAATAGCGATTACTACGGAAATGCCGAGTGAGAGCTTTTCAGCTCCCTCAACGGTTTTGCCAAGTTTTCCTTTTTTCATTAAATTTCTTTTGCTATTTTTTTATAAGCGTTTATTGTTGAATTTATGTCATCTTCATTCATAACCGTACAAATAAATCCGGTTTCATATGCACTAGGAGCGAAATAAAATCCTTCTTTTAGCATTTTATTGTGGAATGCCGCGTATCTTTTCGTATCTGAAGCGTTTACTTCGTCAAAATTCTTAGGTAAATTTGGATTAAAGAAAAATCCGAACATAGAACCAATTACGTTATAGTTAAAATTAATTCCGTTTTCTTGGCTTATTGTTTTCATTTCACTCATAAGTTTTTTTGCTTTTTCTTCTAAACTTTTATAAATTTCAGGGTTTTGTTTTAGTTTTTTTATAGTCGCAAGTCCGGCACTCATAGCAACCGGGTTTCCAGATAGTGTTCCGGCTTGATATACAGGTCCTACCGGACTTAGCATTTCCATTATTTCTTTGCATCCAGCAAAAGCACCAACCGGCATTCCTCCACCTATTACTTTACCAAATGTTACGATATCGGCTTTAATTTTATAGATATCGTAGCTTCCGCGAAGAGACGCTCTAAATCCACTCATAACTTCATCAAATATTAAAACCGCTCCATAGTGGTCGCAAAGTTCTCTAAGTTCGCTTAAAAACTCTTTTTCTCCCGGAACTAAACTCATATTTCCGGCAATCGGTTCAATAATAACACATCCTACATTACCTTTTTCAAAAGCTTCTTTAACGGAATTTATGTCGTTATAGTTTGCAAGAAGAGTGTGTTTTGTAAAGTCTTTCGGAACCCCAGGAGAACTTGGTACTCCAAATGTCGCTGCACCACTTCCGGCACTTACTAGAAGACTGTCGCTATGGCCGTGATAACACCCTTTAAATTTAATAATATCATCTTTCCCTGTATATCCTCTTGCAAGTCTTATTGCACTCATTGTAGCTTCTGTACCACTATTTACAAATCTGATTAAATCAAGATGAGGGAACAGTTCAAGCACTTCTTTTGCCAGTTCAATCTCCACTTTTGTAGGAGCTCCGAAACTTACTCCCTTTTTTACGGCTTCAATAATAGCCTCTTGAATATCATTATCGCAGTGACCAAAAATAAGTGGTCCCCAGCTTTGGATATAATCTAGATATTTATTATTTTCAGTGTCGTAAATATAAGCACCTTCTCCTCTTTCGATAAATGGAGGCTTACCACCTACGCTTTTAAATGCACGAACCGGAGAGTTTACTCCACCTACTATGTATTTTTGAGCTTCTTGTATCATTTGCAATCCTTTAATTTTATTTTAAATATGCTAAAATTATACAAAAAAAGGTTTGTAATGAAAATAGATGAGAAATTGGTTCAAAGACTTGAAAATCTATCAATGGTGGAAATTGAAGATAAAGAAAAGATGGCAAAAGATTTAGCTGAAATTGTTGAGTTTGTAGAAATGCTTAACGAACTTGATACGAGTGAAATCGATGCTACGTTTTCAACTTTAAACAATCCTACTCCTTTAAGAGAAGATGAAGTTGTAGAGAATAATATAATCGAAGAGGTGTTGTCTCACGCTCCAAAAGCGAAAGACGGATTTTTTATCGTTCCTAAAATTATAGAATAAGGATTGAAAAATGGCACTCTCATACACTCTTGAACAGTTATTAAGAAGTATTAAAGACTACAAAGCAAGTGACTTGCATTTAAATGTAAACGCAGAGCCTATGTTAAGGATTGACGGAAGGCTTACTCCTTTAAATTTGCCGAAACTTACAAAAGAAGATGTGGTCGAGCTTTGTTATTCGGTTTTGACGGAAAAGCAAAAGGCTGCTTTAGAAGATGAACTTGAACTTGACTTTTCTTTTGAAATTCCAAAAGTTGCCAGATTTAGGGCAAATTACTATTTTGAAAGAGAAAGTTTAGCGGCTGCTTTTAGAATTATTCCGGAAAGACCTCTTAGTCTTGACGAACTTAACGCTCCGGCTATTTTCAAAAAAATAGTAAGAAGGGAAAAAGGGCTTGTACTTGTAACGGGTCCTACCGGTAGTGGTAAATCTACAACTCTTGCTGCTATGCTTAATGAAATTAACGAATCTTTTAATAAACACATAATTACCATTGAAGACCCTATCGAGTTTGTTCACCAGCATAAAAAATCTCTTATTTCCCAAAGGGAAGTGGGACGCGATACGAAATCGTTTTTAAATGCACTTAGAGCTTCTTTAAGGGAAGACCCGGATGTGATTTTAATCGGGGAGATGAGGGATAAAGAGACTATAGGAGCGGCTATTACCGCAGCAGAAACAGGGCATTTGGTTTTCGGTACATTACATACGAACTCCGCAGTACAAACCATAAACAGAATTGTAAACGTATTCCCGGCAAACGAACAAGACCAAATTAGGACGCAACTTTCAATGGCGATTTTAGCGGTTGTAGCTCAAAGCTTGTTACCTAAAATCGGAGGTGGAAGGGTTGCGGCTCAAGAAATTATGATAAATAATCCGGCTATTGCAAACCTTATTCGTGAAAATAAAATTTCTCAAATCTATTCTCAAATGCAATTAAATCAGGGTGCTACCGGAATGCAGACAATGAACCAAGTTTTAGCGGATTTAGTAAGACGCCATGTTGTTGATAAAGAGACCGCTATGGCTTATTCTACAAAACCGGAAGAACTTAGAAAATTAATTGGTGTATAAATGAAAGATTTATCGGTTTCTTCTTATGATTATAATTTACCTCAAGAGCTTATAGCTAAATATCCCGTAACGCCGCGGGATAGTGCAAAACTTTTGGTTTATGACAGAAAAAAAGATAAAATTATCCATACTGTATTTAGAAATATTTTAGATTTTGTAGGAGATAAAAGATTTATTTTTAACAATACAAAAGTAATTAAAGCCAGAATTTATGGAAAAAAAGAGACAGGCGGAAAAGTTGAGTTACTTTTAAATAGACCGTTTGAAGATAAGTTTTTAGTATATATAAGAGGAAAAGTAAAAAAAGGAAGCGTTTTATATTTTGATGAGGGTTTAGAAGCTAAAGTAGCTGAGCTTTTAGAAGATGGAAGCAGGGCGGTTGAATTTTATAAAGATAATAAAAATCTTTCTTTTTTAGAGCTTGTAAAAATTTTAGAAAAAATCGGTCATATTCCACTTCCCCCTTATATAAAAAGAAATGATGAAAAACTAGATGAAAGGGAGTATCAAACAGTATTTGCAAAAAAAGAAGGGGCTGTTGCAGCTCCTACTGCAAGTTTGCATTTTACTCCAGAGCTTCTTGATAAAATTCAAAAAAAGGCATATCTCACTTTGCATGTAGGTGCTGGGACTTTTAAACCGGTTGAGGTTGATGATATAAGAGAGCATAAAATGCATAGTGAATATTTTGAAATTCCACTTTCTACTGCTAAAATTCTTGATAGCGATGAAGAGATTGTTGCAGTTGGAACCACTTCTACAAGAACGATAGAGTATTATGCAAGAACTAAAAAGCTTGAGGGGGAATGTGATTTGTTTTTGAACCCTCTAAACCGTCCAATTAGAGTAAACCATCTTTTAACAAACTTTCATCTTCCAAAATCAACTCTTATAATGCTTGTAGCGGCATTTATAGGTAGGGAAAAAACCCTTAAACTTTATCAAGAAGCAATTGATAAAAAATACAGGTTTTATAGTTATGGAGACGCTATGCTTATAATTTAAATGGAGAAAATCTCCATTTAACCTACTATTTTATCTACCCACATACTAAAGCTGAATTCATCCAGTGCACCCATAGCTCTGTCTACTTCAACTCCATCTTTAAGAGCTACAATTGTAGGTATACTTCTTATACCAAATTGCATAGCGGCTTGTTGGTTTTTATCGGTATTTATTTTAATAAATTGAGCTTTTAGAGGAAAAGAAGCTGCAACTTTATTAAAAATAGGTGTAAACATTTGACACGGACCACACCATTGTGCCCAAAAATCAACTATTACAGGTACATTGACCGAATTTACTATTTTTTGAAATTCATCGTAACTGTCAATTGAAATCGCTTTATTTTCAAGTAAATTCCCTTTACAAACTCCACATAAGGCTTTTTTATATTCGTCTTTTTTGGGAAGTTTATTTAAATTTTTACAATGAGGACAAGCAAAAATTATAGTATCCATATTCTCTCCTTTGTCACAAAACTTTAGTTGAATTATATAAATTTTTATATGCTCTGTCAAATAAATGTGATATAATTTCGTTAAAAAAGGATAGAGGAATGTTTAGAAGAGAACTTAAAAAATATGATTTAAGTGATGTTGAGAAATACCAATACGCAAGAATAGTTACAAACAAAGGCGATATATGGGTAAAACTTTTCCCGGAAGCTACGCCTAATACGGTTGCAAACTTCGTACATCTTGCAAAAGAAGGTTTTTATGACGGACTTAAATTCCATAGGGTGATTCCGGGGTTTATGGCTCAGGGAGGATGTCCTAATTCAAAAGATGGAACCAAAGGAATACCGGGCACCGGAGGTCCGGGATGGGCAATTGAATGTGAAACTGATGCTCCGAAACAGGTACATAAAAGAGGAAGTCTCTCAATGGCTCATGCCGGAAAAGATACGGGAGGCAGCCAGTTTTTTATCTGTTTTACAGACTGTCCTCATTTAGATGGTGTTCATACGGTATTTGGTGGAATAGAAGAGGGAGATGAGGAGAGTTTTAAAGTGCTTGATTTAATCAAAAAAAATGATGAAATTAAAACTATAGAAATTTATGAAAAAAGGGCTTAAAGTTTTACGATTTTAGCCCCGTATCCTCCCATATGCGGAGGTGCGTCGTGAAATTCTTTAACAAGCGGATGGTTTTTTAAAAGCTCCGTTATTCCTTTAGCAAGTATTCCTTTACCCATTCCGTGATAAATCCAAACTTCCTCTAACCCCGCAAGAGCCGCCTTGTTTAGGTATTCTTCTGTTTTTTCAAGTGCTTCTTCAAGCCTCATGCCATGAAGGTCGAGTTTGATGTCGATTTTTTGAGGTTTGGGTTTTATAATTTGTGTTTTTTGTTTTTTAGGGAGTCTGTATGGCTCAAGTGAGTTTTTTGGAATCCAAAGTTTCTTGCCGTCTATGTCTACAAGGGCGTTTTTGCCTTTTATATCGAGTATTTCTCCTATACTTGTAAAGTATTTGACTGTATCTCCGACTTTGAACTCTTTATTAATTTCGCTTTTTTTGACCTTAATGTTTGAGCGAATTTTATTTGCTTCATTTAGAGCTCTGTGAGCGTCTTTTACGGATTTAGCCTTTATAGCTTCTTTTGCTTTTTTAATTGCTTCGTTGTATTCTTTGAGAAGTCTATTTTTTTCTTTTTCTATGGTTTCATTAAACTCCTCTTTTTGACGGATAAGGGATTCTTTTAGAAGTTTTACGTCTTCAAGCTCACTTTCAAGTTCTTTGATTTTCTGTTTTTGTTCAAATTCTAAACGAGCTGATTTTTCTATAAGCACGTCAAGTTTTTCAAGGTCTTCAGAATATTCTTTTTTAGCTTTTTCTATGATGTTAAAGGGAATTCCGTATCTTTTTGCCGTTTCAAACGCATAGCTTTTTCCTATTGTACCTTTTATGAATTCGTATGTAGGTTTTTGGTTTTTTTCATCGTAAATTGCGGCGAGAAGCTCTACTTCTTCGTTTTGAGCAAGCAGCGTCGCAAGGCGTTTATGATGGGTTGTGATTACTATTCGGTTTTTTTTCATAATTTCTTCGATTATTACCTTAAAAAGGCTTGCCGCTTCGTTTGCGTCCGTTCCGAGTTCTATTTCATCTACGCCTATTAGGTAATTTTCTTTGAAAAAGACTTCTTTAAACTCTTTAATTCTTCCCGCAAACGTTGATATGTCGTTTTTTACGTTTTGAGGGTCGTCGATAATTGGTTTTATCTCTTTAAATGAAGGAATTATAGAATTTTCCCTGATTTTCATAGGAAGTAGATGTTTTGCCATATAAGCGGAGCTAAGGATTGATTTAAGTAGCATCGTTTTACCTCCGGCGTTTACACCCGTGATAATCAGCACCTGTTTGTCCCATTCAAGGTTTATTGGTTTACATTCGTTAAGGGCTGGGTGGCAGAAGTTTTGAAGTACCATTTTTTTGGTTTTGCTTGGCAGTATAAATTCAAGGTTTTCGTTTTTAGCCATAAAGATACGGGCTTGTATATGGTCGAATTTGTCAAATTCGCGGTTTATAAATTCTAAAAACTTAGTCCATTTTCTAAGGCGATTTGAAAATTCTTTTGCTATTTCATATAATATCTCTTCTTTTTGGCTTTTTAGGTTGTCTTCTTTTTCTTTTAATTTTTCAATGGTTTTTGGGAAGATATAAAAAAATCCACTCTGGCTTCTTCCTAGAATTTCGGCGTTTATTACTTTATTGTATCCGCCTCTTACAAGTAGCGTTTCTTCTCCACTTTGTACGTGGATTTGTTTGTCTACCAAAAACGGCTCAAGTTTTTTGGAATTTATGTATTTGTATAATTGCTGGCGTATTTGGGATTTTAGCTCTTTTATGCGTTCGTTTATCATATCGAGCTCTTCAAATCCTATAACTTTACCTTTTTGGTTGTAGTGTTTGTCTATTTCCAAAATATCTTGAGGGATTTGAATTTTATCAAACCACTCACTTAAATCCTGCCATTTTCTGCTTTTAAGATATAGAAAATAACGAACAATTTTTAAAAACTCAAAAATCTGGTCGTGTTTAAGGACACCGAATTTTTTAAGATGTATTATTTCGGTATCTAGGTTTTTTACGTTTGGAGGAGCGTTAAAGTCTTTGTTTTGAAGTTTTTGTAAATATTTATAAATAGACTCTATGCTTCCTTGAATTTTAAACTCTTTTTCCCTTGCAAAAAGAGATGAGAGTTTGTTTATGTAGTCTGTTAAGTCAAGTTTGTTAATCATTCTCTACCTTATAAAATTGATATATTCGTTTTTGTATTTTACGTAATTCTGGGCGTTTTTGTATATGTTTGCCACTTCTTCGTCGGTAAGCTCCCTTATAATTTTGGCGGGAGAGCCTAAAATCAGGCTTCTTGGGGGGAATTTTTTACCACCTGTTACTAGTGCTCCGGCTCCCACTATCGATTCATTCCCAATTTCAGCCCCATCAAGGATTGTCGCACTCATACCTATAAGACACGCATTTCCGATTTTACAGCCGTGAAGCATTACGCGGTGAGCTATCGTTACGTCGTCGCCTATAATAGTAGGAAAGCCGTCACCGATTTTCTTTTCTTTTTTGTAATGCGTTACGTGAATCATACTTAAATCTTGAATTGAAGTTCTTTTTCCGATTTTTATATAATGAACATCGCCTCTTACTACACACCCAAACCAAACACTACTATCTTCTCCTATCTCAACATCCCCGATAATATCGGCACTTGGTGCAACCCACGCAGATTCTGCTATTTTTGGAAAAGTATCTTTATATCTTAATATCATTATATCTCCTTATTTCATTTTTTTAAATTCTTCAATTTTATCTCTTAACATTGCGGCTTTTTCAAATTCTAAATTTTTTGCGGCTTCTTGCATTTCTTTGCGAAGTTTTGCGATGATTGCTTTTTTTTCTTTTGGTGGAATTTTATTTTTGTTTTTAAGTTCTTTTGCTATTGCTTCATATCCTTCTTCTTTTAAGGATTTATCAAGTTTTCTAACAACGCTTTTTGGGGTAATTCCGTGAAGTTTATTATATTCTTTTTGTTTTATTCTTCTTTGAATTGTTGTTTTTATTGCGTTATACATTGATTTGGTTATTTTATCTTTTATTTTTTCCAAAACCTCTAAATCATCGTCAATTACTATAGGTTCTTCAATCTTATTCGCAAACATTAAAACCCGTCCGTTTACATTTCTTGCAGCCCTTCCCATTGTTTGAATTAGGCTTGTTTCACTTCTTAAAAATCCTTCTTTATCTGCATCAAGAATTGCAACCATACTAACTTCCGGTAAGTCAAGTCCTTCTCTTAAGAGATTAATTCCAATTAGTATATCAAATTCACCACTTCTAAGACCTCTTATTATTTCGTTTCTCTCAACTACGTCGATGTCGCTATGCATATATTTTACCTTAAGTCCCATTTCAAGGTAATATTTTTGCAGTTCTTCTGCCATTTTTTTCGTAAGAGTTGTCACAAGCACTTTTTCGCCTTTTGCGATTACCTCTTTTGCCCGGTCATATAGGGTTGCTACTTGGTCTTTACTTGGAAGTATTTCTACAACCGGGTCAAGAAGACCGGTTGGACGAATAATCTGTTCGGCAACGCAAGTTGAAATATTAAGCTCATATTCTCCGGGAGTTGCTGATACAAAAAGATAATGAGGGGCTTTGTTTATAAATTCTTCAAACTTATACGGTCTATTATCAAGTGCACTCGGAAGCCTAAAGCCGTGTTCAACTAATACCTCTTTTCTGGCTCTATCTCCGTTATACATTCCACGAAACTGAGGAAGGCTAACGTGGCTTTCATCTACTATTACAAGATAAGGCTTTTCTTTTATCTCAAAATAATCCATTAGTGAATAAGGAGTTTCTCCGGGCTTTTTGCCCGTTAAATGTCTTGCGTAGTTTTCTATTCCTTTACAAGTACCCGTTGTCTCAAGCATTTCAAGGTCAAATTCGGTTCTTTGTTTTAAGCGTTGGTATTCGATTATTTTTCCCTCTTTTTCAAACTCTTTAAGCCTCTCCCCAAGTTCTTTTTCAATGCTTTGAATTGCCTCAGCCAAGCGATTTTGTCCTACAATAAATTGATTTGCAGCATAAATTGTTATTTCTTTAAGCTCTTGTAGTTTTTCGTTTGTCATATAATCAATCGTGTAAATTCTATCAATCTCATCTCCGAAAAACTCCACTCTTATTACGTCGTCTTCAAAATATGTAGGGAATATGTCTATTACCTCCCCGTTTACCCTGAAATTTCCCCTCTCAAAATATTTGTCGTTTCTTGTGTATCCCATACTAAGAAGTCTTAGCATAAATTCTCTTTGGTTTAATTCATCTCCGATGGCGATTTTAGCCATCATTTTTTTATATTCAAGGGGGTTACCAAGTCCATAAAGTGCAGAAACCGAAGCTATTACGATTACGTCGTCATATTCAAGCAAACTGGCAGTTGCACTTACTCTTAGTCTTTCAAGCTCTGTGTTAATTGATGCATCTTTTTCTATAAACAAATCTTGTCTCGGAATGTAGGCTTCCGGTTGGTAATAATCGTAATAACTTATAAAATATTCTACGTGATTATTTGGAAAAAATTCTTTAAATTCGGAGTATAATTGTGCCGCAAGCGTTTTGTTGTGTGTAAGTATAAGGGTTGGGATTTGAAGTTTTTCTATGATATTTGCCATAGTAAAGGTTTTACCGCTTCCTGTAACTCCAATTAATGTATTGTATCTGTTACCGTTTTTTATACAGTTGCTTAGAGTCTCAATCGCCTGTGGTTGATCGCCTGTTGGTTTAAAATTTGAATTTAATTTGAACAAAACGCTCCTTTTTATTATAATTATACCAAATCTTTTAGAAAGGAAAAAAATGGATTTATTAACGAAATTAAATGAAAAAATAGACACTCTTTTGACAAAATACGCAGAACTTGAAAAAGAGAATGAAAATTTAAAAATTGAACTTAAAAACACTCAAGAACTTTTGGCTCAAAAAGAGAGTGAGTTATTAGAGTGTCAAGAAAATATGGCTTTAAAAGAACTTGAGCTTGAAGAAGTTGTAGCGAAAATAGAAACAATTATTGGAAAATGAAAAAAATCTCTTTATCCGTACTTGGAGAAAAATTCGAAATAGAACTTGAAGATGAGTTTTTTGAGTTTGTAAAAGAGGATTTATTAAAACTCCAATCTCCAACTCCTAAGGAGATTCTTTTTTTGCTGCTGGAGAATAAAAAAAAGCAGTTTGAAATTAATAAAAACGCTGAAGAAATCATTTCTAAACTGGATTTTTTTATTTAATTTATTTTATGATACGAAACTGATAATAAAATGATATTAAACTTATTTAAGAGATAATTAATTTAAGTTTAAGATTGACATTTAAATAAAAATTTATGATATAATTCTTACTAAAGAAAAAGAAAGGAGTGCTTATGAAAAAAGCGTTTACAATGATTGAATTAATTTTCGTTATCGTTATTTTAGGTATCTTAGCTGCAGTTGCAATTCCGAAACTGATGGCTACAAGAACAGACGCTAAAGTATCTGCAATTTCTCAAGAAGTGTCAAATGCAGTAAGTGAAATTCCGGCATACGTAACTTCTCAAGGAAAAGTAGGAACTATTTACAATATGTCTCAAGTAGCTAAAACATTAGTAGACCAACAGAAAGCTTATGATGCAAACCTTTCAAAAGGTAACTCTAACGCTAAAGATGATACTTATACTAGAATTGCAAACTCTATCGATACTCTTTATGTTGGGGCACAAGATGACAACGGAGATATCGAGCCTTGTATGATTTTAGACGTAAACTCAACTACTTTAGTAGTTACTGATTCAAGTGCAGGAACTGGAGCTATTTGTAAAGGCGTTCAAGCTAGAATTAAAGAAGGTAACTATACAATCGCAGGAAGCAATGTAAAATTCTAATTCTAAGAGATTCCTCTCTTAGTTTTTTTTTGAAAGATGGGAAGTAAAAGAGGAGAAATGAAAAATGCATTTACAATGATAGAACTTATTTTCGTTATCGTTATTTTAGGAATATTGGCGGCCGTTGCTATTCCTAAACTAATGTCTACAAGAGATGACGCTCAAACATCTACTCTTACGACTCAGCTTAAAGCAGCTACAAAGGAAATTATAAGTTATTATACCGCTAAGGGAGGAAAAGTTCACTTTTCCGAGATAAATAACTCTTCTCAAGTTGTTTTAAATGAACTTATTCATCACGGATGGGTAAGAGTGAAAGATGATAATCATACCGTTTTTTATTCTGATAGAGATAATAAAATAGTTTGCATAAATTATTATACTGATGGCGGTAGAATAGAAGTGGAGCAAAATAATTCGAATCATTCTCCTTTGTGTAACGATATAAAAAGAATAGTAAAAGATGCAAATTATTCCGTTTTAAGCGAAATGGTTAAATTTTAAAGGGAAAAAGTGAAAAAAGCATTTAGTATGTTGGAACTTGTCTTTGTGATTGTAATAATCGGTATTTTAGCCGCGGTTGCTATTCCTAAACTTTGGGTAACAAGAGATGACGCTATAGTCGCAAAAATTAGAAGTGACGTTTCAAATATTCGTTCGGCTATCTCTTCTAAATACGGTAAGTATGTTTTAGAAGGAAACGATAGTTGTCCATCTTTAGAAAGTTCCAATGATAACAGGCTTTTTGAGCGTGTAATGGCTTATCCTATTAAAAAAAACAGTGGTTCTATCAAGTGGGATGGAAACGGGACGGATTATAATATTACTTGGAATGATAAAGTTTTAAAGTTTCACTATTATAATAATCCGGCTGAAGGTTGTAAATTCGAATGCAATAATACCGATGCTTGTGAAGTTATGGGTGAATGAGATATTATGATGTAGCTGTTATCAATACTCCTAAAGTCTTTACATATGAGAGTGAAGGTGAGTTGAAAGAGGGGGATGTAGTTGAGGTTGAAGTTAAAAGTCGTATAGTTTCAGGATATGTAATAAAAGAAGTTAAAAAACCGGATTTTAAATGTAAACCGGTTATAAAAAAGCTTTTCTCTTTTTCTCCTAATAAACAAAAAATTGTAAATTTTATCTCTTCTTATTATGTAGCTCCCATAGGTGAGGTTGTTTCTCTTTTTTTTAAAGGAGAGTCTTTTATATCTCCTAAAGATATCGATACAAATATTAATTTAACTCCCAAACAACAGGAAGCTTTTTCGTTTTTGACTAAAAACGATGTTTCCATTCTTTTTGGGGATACCGGAAGCGGAAAAACCGAAATTTATATAAAACTTATCGAAAAGACCTTAAAGGAGGGAAAAGAAGCTCTTTTTTTACTTCCCGAAATTGCAATTACTTCTCAAATGGAAAAAAGGTTAAAAGTTTATTTTAAAGATACTTTAGCTATTTGGCACAGTAAAGTTACAAAAAAGACAAAAGAAAAGATTTTAAATGGCATAGCAAAGGGGGAGATAAAAGTAGTAGCCGGAGCTAGGAGTGCTCTTTTTTTACCTTTTGAGAATTTGGGCTTAATTATTGTGGATGAAGAACACGACGACAGTTATAAAAGCGAATCGATACCTAAATACAACGCAAAAGATTTGGCTATTTATTTTGGTAAAGTATATGGGGCGAAAGTTGTTTTAGGGAGTGCTACGCCTCTTGTTAGCGATTTGTATAAGTTTCCTTATTTTAGACTTAAAGGGACTTTTTTTAACACCACAAAAAAAAGATATTTTAGGGAAAGTTTTGACAAGTTTGTTATTGATAAAATATCCGAAACTCTTGAAAATAAAAAACAGGTAATAATATTTTTACCTACAAGGGCGAATTTTAAATATATGATTTGTGCTAGTTGTGCAAAAGCGGTAAAATGTAAATATTGCGATGTTGCTATGAGTGTGCATAAAAATAAAAGGGCACTTGTTTGTCATTATTGCAATTACACTTCTAAAATTCCTAATAGATGTGAATTTTGTGGGAGTGAAGAGTTTATAAACGAAAGAATAGGGACTAGTGAATTAAAAGAGAAGCTTGAGGAGTTGTTTCCAAATGTCGTAATTGAAAAATTTGATAGAGATATGGTAACTTCCAAAACAAGAATTGAGAAAATTTTAAAAAAATTTGCAAATAAAGAGATTGATATTTTGGTAGGTACTCAAATGCTTGCGAAAGGACACGATTATCCGGATGTTGCTTTGAGTGTGGTTTTGGATATAGATTTTGTTTTAAACAGTGCTGATTTTAGGGCAAGTGAGAGGGCTTTTGCGTTGGCTAAGCAGGTTGAGGGGAGGGCTGGTAGGAGAAGTGATGGGGAAGTGATTATTCAAACATTAAACAGAGAATTTTTTGATAGAAGTTATGAAGAGTTTTATGAAGAAGAGATTGAATTTAGAAAAGATTTAGGCTATCCTCCTTTTAATAGATTAATAAGAATTGAGTTTCAAAGTAAAAACAAAGAAGAAGCGTTTTTAAATATGCGGGAGTTTTTAAGATGCTTTGGAGAGAGAAAAGAGATTGTTGGAAGTGGAGAGGCTCCTATTTTTAAGATTAATAATGTTTATAGATATCAGGTTTTATTAAAAGGTAAAAATCTTCATAAACTTATTGCTCCTTGTGTGGATTTGAGTAAAATGAAAGTAGATGTAGACCCGGTTAGTTTTGTTTGAGTTTTTCTGGGTCTATTGCCACTTTGTAATCCGGGTCGTCTTCTTCATAAGTGCAGTATGGTCCGGCAGTTTTTAGAAGTTTTTTGCACTCATTACTTAAGTGTCTTATGGTTAGTTTTTTCCCTGCTTCAAGGTATTTTTTTGTTATTTTATCAATTGCTTCAACTCCGCTGCTATCCATTACTCTTACATTTTTAAAATCCATTACCACTTCATTCGGGTCGTTTTTTATATCAAAGCTTTCAATAAAGCTTCTGCTGCTCCCAAAAAACAATGGCCCTTCGAATTCATATATCTTTTTGTTTCCTTCCTGATAAGTTTTATAGTAAACTTTTGCGTGTTTCCAGGCAAATACGAGGGCTGATATTATAACGCCGCTAATCACTGCAATTGCAAGGTCTGTAAAGATTGTAATTAAGGTAGTTACTATTAAAATAAATGCGTCTTCTTTTGGAATTCTTTTTAGTTTATTAATACTTGCCCACTCAAATGTAGCAATACTTACCATAAACATAATTCCAATCAACACTGCAAGTGGAATTTTCTCAATCCAGTTTGATAAAAAGACTACAAATAAAATTATTAAAATTGCGGCAGTAATTCCACTAAGTCTCCCGCGTCCTCCTGATGTGTGGTTGATGATTGTTTGTCCAATCATAGCACATCCGGCCATCCCTCCAAACATTCCGCTTACTGCGTTCCCAGCCCCAAGTGCTTTTGCTTCTTTGTTACCATTTCCTCTCTCACCACTTAACTCTTCTAAAACTTCGAGAGTAAGTAAAGACTCAATCAACCCAACTAATGCCATAATTATCGCATAAGGCAAAACGATTTTTAAAGTTTCAAGATTTAGCGGGACATCTGGGAAATGAAAGCTTGGAAATTCTCCTTTTATGTGAGCTAAATCTCCAATTGTTTTTGTGTCTATATGAAAGCCCCAAACAATTGCCGTAATTATAAGAATTGCTCCAAGTCCGGCAGGAACGGCTTTTGTAAATTTAGGGAGAAAATACATTATTGCCATAGTAAGAGCTACTAAAATATAAATCCAAAAACTCTCTCCCTTAAAAAACTGAAACTGAGAATAGGCAATTACAATGGCAAGTCCGTTTACAAATCCGTAAACTACCGGCATTGGCACAAGACGGATAAATTTAGCAAAGCCAAGTAACCCTACCGAAATTTGAATAATCCCGGCAAGTATAGCCGCAAGATAGAGGTATTCTATGCCGTATTTTTGCACAAGAGATACCACAACCACCGCAACACTCCCGGCGGCTCCGCTTATAAGCCCGGGTTTCCCTCCAAAAGCCGCTGCAATAAGCCCTAAAATAAAAGCCGTATAAAGTCCGACAATTGGCGAAACCCCTGCTACAAACGAAAATGCGATAACTTCCGGAATTAAAGCAACCGATACGACAATTCCTGCTAAGATATCATTTTTTGTGTTTTTTGCGTTATAATTTTGCAAAATTTTAGAAAACAAGTATAATCCTTTAGATGATTTTGGGGTGTGATTATACCATAATGAAGGATAAGTTATGTTTAAAAAAGTAGGTGAGTATTTTACTAATAAAGACGAAGAGTTTTTAAAAAAAAGCGATTTGGTTATTTTTTGGAACGAAGCTCCTAAGAAGCTTATAAAAAATTACGTAGTACTAGGAGGAGAAGATACTCATTCAAAAGTTGATATAAAAAGGGCTGATAAAGATTTGGCACTTCTTTTGGCAAGACTTGCGTATGTTTTTGAGATTTATAACGAAAAGTTAAAAGAGAGTGAAGAGTTTGAGGATTTTGTGGATATTTTAAAAGGTGTAAGGGTAAAAACCCAAATAAAAAAACATTTAACTACTCTTGAGGAGGTAAGCGGGGTTTTGTATTTAATAGACTCTTCAGATAAGGTTAGTATTATTTTAGGTGATGTGGATGAAGAAGAGGTCGAAGGTGTGATTAGTTTTGCTAAGATGTTTAGTGATAAAATCGGTATTTTTTCAAAAAAAGATATCAGCGATAAAAAGATAGAGTTTTATGAATAAGGAGATAAAATGAATTATTTGTTAAATACTTATGCAAGATTTGACGTAAAGTTTGAAAAAGGACTTAATGCTACTTTGTGGGATGAAAAAGGAGAGAGTTATATAGATTTTACAAGCGGTATCGGGGTTGTAAGTGTAGGGCATGGGAATAAAAGATTAGCTGATGTTATATGTAAACAAGTGAATAATATTATTCATATTTCAAATCTTTATAGAATTCCTCCTCAAGAAGAGCTTGCGGAGATTTTAGTAAAAAAGAGTGGAATTGAAGGAGGTGTGTTTTTTTGTAATAGCGGTGCCGAAGCGAATGAAACGGCTCTTAAAATTGCAAGAAAATATGGAGAGGTTAGGGGAGAGATTAAAAGATATAAAGTAATTACGCTTGAAAATTCTTTCCACGGAAGAACAATATCAACTCTTAAAGCCACCGGACAATCTAAGTTTCATCAATATTTCGGACCGTTTCCCGACGGATTTACTTACGCTAAAACTATAGCCGATATCGAAAACAAAATCGACGATAAAACTATAGCGGTTATGATTGAGCTTATCCAGGGCGAAGGCGGGGTTAACCCGTTTGACAAAGAGGAAATTCAAAACCTGGCGAAAATGTTAAAAGAAAAAGACATCCTTTTAATCGTTGACGAAGTCCAAACGGGTATCTATCGTACAGGTGAGTTTTTGGCAAGTAAACTATATGAAATCGAACCCGATATAATTACCATAGCAAAAGGACTTGGTGGAGGGGTGCCTATTGGAGCTGTAATTACAAGGCTTACCGATGTATTACAACCGGGAGACCACGGAAGTACATTTGGAGGAAACTATCTTGCCACAAAGGCTGCAATTGAGGTAATTCGAATTTTAGAAGATGAGGAGAATAAATTGAAAGATACGATAGAGTATTTTGAAAATAAAATGGTTGAAATTGTAAAAGAATTTCCTAAGCTGTTTGATAATATAAGTGGGTATGGGCTAATGAGAGCTATAAAAGCTAAAAATAGTGAAATTAGAGATGAGGTTGTAAAAAAAGCGTTTGAAAATAGAGTGCTTGTATTAAAAGCCGGAGAAAAGTCGGTTAGGTTTTTACCACCTCTTACTATAAGTAAAGAAGAGATTGACGAGGGGTTTGATAGATTAAAAGATGCAATTATTGGGGTTAATTGATGAGATACGCTTTAGTCTTTTTACCTCTTTTTCTATTTGCTTCTTTACTTAGCGATTTAAAACAAAAAGAGCTTAGTTACGATAAAAACTTCATTTTAGAAGATAGTAAAGAGACGAAAAAATCGTGGATTAATCCTATAATGATTCAATATAACTACTCAAAAGACAACTCTCTTGAGAGTGTTAAAACTACTAATCAGCTTTTAAGTATTAGCGTTAATCAGCCTATTTTTAAAAGTGGGGCGATTTATTACTCTATTAAGTATGCTAATGATTTAAAAGATTATAATCTAAAAGATTTGGAGTTACAAAGAAGAGAGCTTATAAAAAACGCCCTTGATTTGGCGTTTGATTATAAAATAGCCTTATTGAATAAAAAAATTTCTCTTTTGAATATAGAAAATACGAAAATAGATGTTTTGAGAAAAAAAGAGGCTTTTTTAAACGGAGTCGGCGATTCTTCTTTATTGAATAACGCAATTTTGTCTTTAAATAATTTAAGACTTTCTTTAGAGGATTTAAATTCTCAAATAGAGTCTTTAAAACTAAACTTCAAAAACATATCCGCTATGGATATTTCAAAAGTCAAACTTCCAAGGTTTAAGTTAATTTCTAAAAATGAGTTTATTGAAAACAATCTTGAGTTTTTAAAACGGCAAAAACTAAAAAAAGTAAAATACGACCTTTATAAAATGCAAATAGGAAACCAGCTTTTGAGTTTGAGTTTAAACGTTTCTTATAACTGGCAGGATATTGAATATTCAAAAACGATTTCTACTCTAAAAAGCAACTCTACAAATTACTATAAAATCGGATTTTCTGTTTCTATGCCTATTAGTTTTAACGCTGTAAATAAAATTCAAAAATCAAAAATAGATTATCTAAAATCAGCACTTTTGGCGGAAGATAAAAAAAATGAACTTTTAAATCTTTATAAAAGCACTCTGTTTAAAATAAAAACTTTGGATAAAAAGATTAAAATCTATAAAGAAAACGTAAAAGTTTATGACTATTTAATAGCTTCTACCGAAGATTCCATAAAAGTTGGAAATGCTACGAATTTGGATTTGAAAATTTTAGAAAATTCTAAAAAAATGATGGTTTTGAATATGGAAGTTTTAAAATTAGAAAAGCAAAAGACTCTTTTAGAAGTTTATTATAAACTTATCAATTGGAATAATTAATTTTGTAGAAGTGTTTCGAAAAGTTACGAATAGAAAAAAATAGAAAAAAATTATTACTTAATGTAACATTTGTTACTATTCATATAATATTTGTTACTATTCACACTTAAAATATCTTATTTTAATATAAGTTTTTGTTATAATACTACAATATTTATAATTTAAAGGAGTGATATGAAAGTTGACGTTTTAATTGTAGGTGCCGGTGGAGCGGGACTTTATGCAGCATTGAGTGCGGCACAGGAAGCTAAGGGAATGGAAATCGCCGTTCTTACCAAAGTGTATCCGACACGTTCGCATACCGGTGCGGCACAGGGAGGTGTTAATGCGGCTCTTGCGAATGTCGACCCTACCGATAATGAGGAGTTGCATACGTTCGATACTGTTAAGGGAAGCGATTATTTAGCCGACCAAAAAGCCACTAAATATATGTGTTATGAAGCTCCTAGAATTATCAGGGAAATGGAGCATATGGGTGTGCCTTTTAGCAGACTAAACAACGGTAAAATAGCCCAAAGACCTTTCGGAGGTGCAAGTAAAGATAGAACATGTTACAGTGCCGATAAAATAGGACATGTAATGCTTCATACATTGTACGAACAGTGTATTAAACACGGTATAAAATTTTTAAACGAATGGTTTATGTTAAACATCGCTCACGACGGAGAGAGGGTTCAAGGTGTAACAGCAATAAATATTGCAACTGGTAATATTCAGTTTATCCATACAAAAGCTATAATTTTAGCAACCGGAGGACACAGTAGGATTTACTGGGGATATACTTCAAATGCTCTAGGATGTACTGGGGACGGAACGGCTGCGGCATTTAGAGCTGGGCTTCCTCTTAAAGATATGGAGTTTTTACAGTTTCATCCAACCGGTCTTAGAAAATCTGCAATTTTAGTCTCTGAAGCGGCAAGAGGGGAAGGGGGACATCTTTTAAATAACAAGGGTGAAAGATTTATGAGTAAATACGCTCCTGAAAAAATGGAACTTGGTCCTAGGGATTTGGTTTCAAGAAGTATTATGACTGAAATTAGGGAAGGTAGAGGATTTAAAGACGAAGAGGGGAGAGAATACGTTCATCTTGATTTAACTCATTTAGGAGCGGAAAAAATAAAAGAGAGACTTCCTCAAATTAGGGAGCTTACAATTGATTTTGAGGGAATAGACCCTATAAAAGAACCTATTCCGATTAAGCCTACGGCTCACTATGCAATGGGTGGAATTCACACCGACGTAAAATGTGAAACACCGATTGCTGGTATTTATGCAGCGGGTGAAGCACAATGCGTAAGTGTTCACGGAGCTAACAGACTTGGCGGTAATTCACTTCTTGATATTGTAGTATTCGGACACGTAGCTGGTAAAGAAGCTGTAAGATATGCTGAAGGTACTGACTTTGCAAGAGGTGGTCAAGGACAGCTTAAAGACGATGTTAAATTTATTCAGGAATTGTTTGAGAGAAAAAGTAAAGAAACATTAGGTGATTTAAGAGAAGAGCTAGGTGAAATTATGTTTAGACATTTCGGTGTGTTTAAAAATGAAAAAGAGATGCAAGAGGGATATGAAAAACTTAAGAATTTAATCGAAAGGGCTAATACGAACCTTGCGGTGGAAGATAAGTCGAAAGTATTTAACACCGACTTACAAAGTCTTCTTGAATTTTACAATTTACTTGAAATTGCGGATGTTTTGGCTTACGCTTCGCTTCAGAGAAAAGAATCCCGCGGTAGTTTTTACAGGGATGATTATCCGAAAAGAGATGATGAAAACTTCTTATATCATTCGATGATTACTAAAAACAGTGACGGAAGTTTTAAATATGAAAAAGGTGAAGTCGATTTAAGCCTTTACGAACCGGCTGAAAGAAAATATTAATATCAATGTAAAATGGACAATGGAAAATTGAAAATGAAATTCTACATTTTACAATTGTAAAATTGTCCATTCTTTTTGGTCTCCCGGGCGGGATTTGAACCCACGACCTTCGGATTAGGAATCCGACGCTCTATCCGACTGAGCTACCGGGAGGTAATTAAAATTATAACAAAAAATTAAATAGTTTTTTCAAAATATGTTATGCAAAAAGGAAGAGTTATGAAAAAAATTAAATACATAACGAGAATAAAAAGATACAACCCCGATACTAAAGAGAGTTATTGGCAGGATTTTGAGGTTGAGGTTGAAGACAGTTTAACGGTTCTTGAACTTTTAATGTATATAAAAGATAAAATTGACGAAAGTTTAACTTTCAGAACGTTTTGCAGAAGTGCCATTTGTGGCAGTTGTGCGATGATTATTAACGGACGTGCCGGGCTTTCTTGTAAGATTCAGGCAAAGGATAAAATCAAAAACGGAGTTATAAAAATAGAACCTCTTAACCATTTACCGGTAATAAAAGATTTGGTTGTGGATCAAGAACCTGCATTTGACAAACTCAAAAAAGTAAAACCGTACCTTGAACCCGACCCTAAAAAAGTTCCTGATAATTTGAAAGTCGAATCTTTGGTGTTGCCGGAAGAAGTTGCTAAATACGACAAACAGACGGACTGTATTTTATGTATGGCGTGTTACGGTCAGTGTAATGCACTTGAGGGTGAAGCCGCATATCTTGGGCCGTTTCAGCTGACTAAAGCTTTTAGGTTTATAATGGATTCAAGAGACGGTATGGATGTTGAGGAGAGAATTAAGCTTGTTGAAGAAGCCGGAATTTGGGATTGCGTTCAGTGTCAAATGTGTCTTGCCGCGTGTCCTAAAGGTATTAAACCGGCTGAAGACATACTTGAACTTAGAAGAATAGCCAAAGACACCGGTGAAGACAATATGGCGACAAGAAGAGCCAAAGTCTGGTTTGCAAACGTGTTTGAAACGGGACAGATCGATAAATGGCATTTACCTGAAGTAGCCATAGGAGATGAGGAAGGAGAGGAAATTACCAAAAAACTTGAAGAAGAGTTCAGAAGCAGAGGTTTAAAAGAAGAGGAATTCGCACCTAAGCCGTTTGAGGGAATTAAAGACTTCCAGAAATTTATTAAAAAACTTGAAAAGGAACTGTAATGAAAAAAATAGGTATATATCCTGGGTGTTGCTTTCAGGGAGCCGATATTCATAATTACGATATAACAGTTGATTTTTTAAATAAAATGGGAGTGGAAGGAATTCTGCTCGAAAAAACCGCTTGTTGTGGGGGAGGGGTGCTTGATGAAACGAATAAAATGATAGTTTACGGAATTAATGCAAGAAATATAGCTTTAGCGGAAGAGAAGGGAGTTGATTTGTATACACCTTGTAATACGTGTTATATGATTATCGCAAAAACTAAACTCGCACTTGATTCCGACCCGGAACTTAAAGAAAAAATTAATAAAATTTTGGCTGAAGAGGGACTTGAGTATAAAGGTGAAGCGAAAATTTACCATACTTTAAATTTAATTAGAGATTTTATAGGAATGGATGAATATAAAAGTAAAATCAAAAGAAAATTAGAAGGTGTAAAAGTGGCTTCTTATTATGGATGTCACGTTTTAGCTCCTAATGAAGTAGCTTTGGACGACCCGGAAAATCCTACTGTTTTAAAAGAGATTTTAGAACCTTTAGGGGTTGAGGTTGTTGAAGGGTATCAATACGAACAAACTTGTTGCGGATATCACGCAAGATATACAAACCCCGGCCAAAAAGAACGCCTTGCAGTAAAACCTCTAGAGGGAGCTAAAGAAGTCGGAGCAGATATTGTGGCTACTCCGTGTCCACTGTGCCATAAAGCGATGGACGGATATGAAGAACCTATACTTCAAGTAACTCAACTAATTAACGTTGCTTGCGGTTCGACTCCGGAAGAAGCGTTTTGGAATATTAATAAAACGGAAGTTAAAATCTCTTTATAACTTCTTTTTTTCTTTTTTCAGTATAAATTCATCTAAATGTTTTATAATTTTTAAAAAGGATTAACGATTCGTTATGATATTCTTGAAAAGATAGGGGAAGGTAACAGAGGCGAAGTGTATAAAGCCCGTTTGGAAGACGGGAGAATTGCAGCTATTAAATGGGCTAAAAATTATGAAATAGATAAAGAGTGGGAAATTTTAAAATATTTAGACGGATTTATAGCCCCAAAGCCTATTGAGAGGGGAAGACGTTATTTTATAATGGAGTATATCGAGGGTAAGCCTTTAAAAGAGTTTTTAGGAAGTGAAAAGTATTATGAAGTTTTGAAAAAATCTTTAATATCAGCTTATGAGCTTGATAAAAAAGGAGTTTTTCATTCTCAATTAGGCAGATATTACCATATTTTTTATTCTGATAATGAAGTGAGGTTTATTGATTTCGAAAGAGCTGTTTTTAGTGAAAATCCCAGAAATTTTATGCAGATAGTCGGATATTACTTGTTTAGGGATGAAAATTTTGATAAAAACGGTTTAAATAGAGCAATTGAGCTTTATAAATTTTCAAAAGAAGAGGGGCTTAAATTTTTGTTAAAGGTAATGGATGAGAGTTAATATTAAAAGATTTTTGAATTCAAAAACATGGTTTGAAACGTTTGAAGTTGAATTTAAAGAGGATGAGACTATTTTGGAACTTCTTGATAGGTTGAAAAAAAAAGAGCCTTCTCTTACTTATAGAAGTTTTTGCAGAAGCAATATTTGTGGAACTTGTGCCGTTAGGGTTAATGATAAAACGGTTTTAGCGTGTAAATCCAAAGTAAAAGATTTTTTGCAAAATGATGAGCTTGTAATTGAACCGGTGTCAAGAAGTAAAGTTATAAAAGATTTGGTGGTTAAGCATGATTATATTGAAGAGGCAGTTAGAAAAAATAAGTTATGGTTTGAAGATGAGATTAATACTAATCAAGAAAATTTGCAAACACCAGAAGAACTTAAAAAATATGATAAACAGACAGATTGTATTATGTGTATGGCTTGTTATTTTGAGTGTGAGGCACTTGATTATACTTCGGATTTTGCCGGACCTTTTATATTTACGAAGTATTTTAGGTTTGTATTTGATAGCAGAGATAAAAGCGATAAACAACAAAGAATAGAACTTGCAAAAGAAAACGGGCTTTATAGTTGTATAAACTGTCAAAAATGTATTATGGTGTGTCCTAAAGAAATAGCAAGTGCTTTTGATATAAAAGCTTTACAGGCAAAAGATTTAAATCCTCCTATGCAAAACTTTGATTTCGGAAGTTTTGATATCGGGTTTAACGGGTTTTGAAGAATTTGAAGTTTAAAGGGGATTGATGGCAAGAGAACCAGATATTAATTTTATTTGGGAGGAAGTTAAATTTAGAGATATTGGGTTATCTAAGAAAAATTTAATTACCAGAACAGATAAAGAGGGGGTAATTACGTTTGCTTCTAAAGCCTTTAGTGATATGAGCGGATATTTAAAAAATGAACTTTTAAATATCCCCCATAATATAGTAAGACACCCTTTTATGCCCGAATCGGTTTTTAAAGATTTATGGGAAACTATTTTATGTGGAGGGGAGTGGAGGGGGATTATAATGAATTTAAGAAAAGACGGAAGATACTTTTGGGTTGATACTAAAATCAATCCTATAGATAAAAACGGAGATTTGACTAATAACCCTGAAAAAATAGTTGGTTTTGTAGCCGTTATGAGTAAACCTTCAAGAACCGATATAAAAACGATAAAAAAAATATATGGAAGTATAAGAAAATCTGAACTTTCAGATAAAAAAGAATTAAGACCTTGGGAGAAGGAGTTATTAAAGACATTATGAAAGAGGAGTTTTTTATAAAACATATTAATTCAAAATTTATAGGGGATGATGGGGCTTTTATAGATAAGAAGGTGTATGCTAGTGATATGTTTTTTGAAGATATTCATTTTAAAAAAGAGTGGTTTAGTTTAAAAGATATAGCGATTAAAGCTTCTTTGGTTAATTTGAGTGATATTGTAGTTATGAACGCAAAACCTAAGTGGGTGCTTTTAGATATAGGGTTTCCGAAGAGTTATACTTTAAAAGAGATCAAAGAATTAGTCCAGGGGTTTAATGAAACAGCTAAAAAGTATGGGTATGAGATAATAGGGGGAGATACAATAAAAAATTCTAAACTTGCCATAGCTATGACGTTTGTGGGAGAGAGTAAAAAACCTGTTTTTAGAAAAGCCAAACTAAATGAATATGTCGCTTTTACCGGAGACTTGGGAAGTGTGGATAGAGATTTGAAGAGGCTTTTAAGAGGAGGAAAAATAAATAAAAACTCCAAATTTATAAGACCTACAATAAGAGATAAGTTTTTTTATAAAGCAAGTAGGTATATAACTTCTGCCCTTGATATAAGTGACGGACTTTTTAAAGAGCTTGAGAGGATTTCAAAAACCTCAAAAGTAGGATTTAAATTTTTTAAAAAATTTGATAAAAGGATAGGTTGCAGTGGAGAAGAGTATGAAATTTTGTTTACTTTTCCTAAGAAAAATTTAAGTCATATATTAAATATAGCCAACCGGACAAGAACTAAAATAAACGTTTTTGCCGTTACGAAAAGAGGTAAGTTTAGAAGTATTTGTAAAGAAAATCATTTTTAAAGGATTAATATGAAAAACGCTATTAAGGATTTGTTTGATTTTAAGATTTTAAAATATGCCATTTTGCCGTTTGTTTTGGATTTGGTTTTTTGGGGAATTATATTTTTTATATTTTCCGATGATATTTTAGGGTTTATTCACTCGTATGTTGGGATGTTGCCTTTTGGAGAGAGTTTTAATAACTTTTTAACCAACATAGGCGGGGGAATTGTTTTAGCCATAGTTTATTATGAGTTGGTTGTATTGACGCTTGGAGTTTTTTCCTCTTTTTTTGTGGATAAAATAGTAAAAGAGATTAATCAAAAGCATTATAATTTAAAAGAGAGAAGAGTTTCTTTGATAAAAGGGGTTTTGACAAGTTTAAAATCTTTTTTGGTTTCCGGTATTGTTTTTTTATTTACTTTTTATTTACTTTTTGTGCCTTTTTTAAATATTGTTTATCAAGTGTTTATTTGGGCTTTGGCGAATAAAAAACCTCTTCTTTTTGACAGTGTAGGCAGTTTTTGCGATTTTGAAGAGATAGAAAAAAAATATAATTTTTCTATATGGAGTCTGGTTTTTTTGACTTCGGTTGTTTATTTTATACCTATTGTTTCTTTATTTGGGTATACTATTCAATTAATTGTTTTGGCAAACTTTTTGCTTAATAAATGTAAAAAAGGATAAATATGATATATTCTCACGCTCCTATTAACTTTCATTTTAATAAAAACTCCGAAAACTTCGTCGTTGAAGAGGTGCCTCTTTATAATTTCGAACATACCGGCGAATGGCTTATGCTTCACGTTAGGAAAAAAGATTTAAGTACTAATGATGTTGTAAATATTTTCTCTAAACTTGGCATTAACAAAAGAGATATCGGATATGCCGGACTTAAAGATAAAGACGGACTTACCATTCAGTGGATGAGCGTACCTAGAAAATACAGAGATAAATTTAAGAACTTTTCTCATTCTAAAATTAAAATTTTAGAAAAAGATTTGCATAGAAATAAATTGAAAATAGGACATTTAAAAGGAAATAACTTTTTTATAAGACTTAAAAAAGTACTTCCGGTAGACGCTAAGAAAATAGAAAGGGTACTTATAGATATTAAAAAATACGGTATTCCCAACTTTTTTGGATATCAGAGATTTGGTAAATACGGAGATAATTTCGAACAGGCAAAAGAGTTTATTTTTGGAGATAAGCATATCAAAAATAAAAGACTTCAAAAGTTTTTAATAAGTGCTTATCAGTCCAAACTGTTTAACGATTGGCTTATGGAGAGAATTAAGCTTAGTAATATTTTCGATATGAAAGATAATGAACTTAAATTTTTAGGGTATTCAAAAGAGCTTATTAAATTCGTAAAATCTCAAAAACACCCTTTTAAGTTACTTCCGGGAGATGTAATGTGCCATTATCCTTTCGGGAAGAATTTTTATTTGGAAGATGTAAGCGATAGTGAGAGATTTTATAAAAAAGAGATAATTTCAACCGGTCTTTTACCTGGAAAAAAAGTTTTAAGGGCTAAAGATTTTGCGAGGGAGATAGAAGAGAAATACGATGAACTTCTTCCGGCTGATGGAGACAGAAGAAGTGCTTGGATTTTTCCGGAAATTATTGATAAAAGATATATTAAAGACAAAGCTTGGTATGAGATTAAATTTTTCTTACCAAAAGGCAGTTATGCGACCGTTTTAATTGAAATTTTAAAAAACGGAATAAGCGATAATTTGATAACTTACAAAGGCGATAAATGAGTCTTCCTCAAATAGCTACCCTTGTAGCTACTTTAATTGCTTTTATTTTAGCCGTTATAAAAATTGTTGTGGGAGTGATGAGTGGGAGTGTCGCTGTAATTGCAAGTGCTTTGGACTCTGTTTTGGATATGGTTATTTCTATTTTTAATAATATTGCCGTTAAGGTTAGCGAATCAAAACCAAGTGATAAGTTTAATTACGGAAAAAGTAAAATAGAAGCATTGGCTGCTTTATTTGAGGGTGTTATTATTACTCTTAGCGGGGGTTATATTATTTATGAAGCTATTAATAAAATTATTCATCACAATAAAATAGTTGAAATCAATTACTCTATTTATGTTATGCTTTTTTCCGTTTTTATGACTTTTGGGCTTGTGCTGTTTTTGAGTTTTGTTTATAAAAAGACTAATCACTTGATAATAAAATCTGATTTACTACACTATAAAACTGACCTTTTGACAAACGGGGCGGTTTTGGTATCTTTGGTTATAGTGAAGCTTAGTGAGTTTTATTATGTTGATTTTGTACTTTCTATTGTTATAGGGCTTTATATTATAAAAGAGGCGAGTAAAATTATAAAAGAAGGATTTGAAATTCTTCTTGATGTTTCTTTGGATTTTCAAACGGTTCAAAAAATTAAAGAAATAATAAAACAAGAGCCTTTTGTTATTGATTTTCATTGTTTAAGGACAAGAAAAGCCGGGAATAGAAATTTTGTCGATGTTCATTTAGTGCTTATATCGGATATGAAACTAAAGCTTGCCCATATGATAGTGGAAAGAGTTGAAGAAAAGATTAGAAAAATAGACCCTGATAAAAAGTGGATAATCAATATCCACGCCGATCCGTATGATGATTTTCATATTAATAAAATTCAAGAGGAGTGCGAATAATGACTATTAAAAGTATAATATCTACGCGTCATCACGACGCGTTGGTTAAAGAGCTTGATGAAATAGGAGAAGAGAAAATTATAGATATTTCAAAATATTTTTCTAAAAATAAAATAGATATTTTGGTTATAACTGAAAATAAAAAGCCTGTTTATGTATTAACAAGTAGTAATATTATTGATGCTTTAGTCGAACATATGGAAGTGATGAGTATTTATGCTTATATTGATAATAAACCTAAAAAAGTGGTATCTGTAAATGAAGAGGAATCGGTATTTGAAGCTTATAGGCTTATGAGAAATAGACAAATACATCATTTGGTGGTGGTGGATGAAAAAGGATATTATAAAAGTGTAATTAACTTTTTGGATTTTACTTCTTTTTTGACCGAAATTGCTTTAAAAGATGAAATGACCGGTCTTTATAATAAAAGATTTTTTGAGTTTTTAATAGACAGATACAGTAATGAAAATATTGAAATTGGAATTATATTTTTGGATTTAAACGATTTTAAAATTATAAACGACAAATACGGACATATTTTTGGAGATGAGGTTATTAAAACGGCAGCTTCTATTATTCGTCAGTCAATTAGAAATATCGATTATGCTTTTAGATTCGGAGGAGATGAGTTTGTGATAATGATTTTTGCAAGTTATGAAGTTTTGAAAAAAGTTGCAAGAAGAATAGAAGATAGAATAAATTCTGCAAAAGTAGGGGATATAACTATTTCTTGTAGTTTAGGATATGCTCATTATAAAACAGATTTAAGTAATTTAAAAGAAGTTATAAAAATTGCAGATGAGAATATGTATAAAAGAAAAAAGGAGATTAAGAGTTAAGGGCTTTAACTGCCTCTAACATCTTAATTCCAGCTTCGTTTACACTGTTTCTACCTAGATATTTAGCTTCTCTAGCTGCTATGTAGGCTTTATCGAATGTTTCTTTTGTAAGTCCGGATTTTTTAATCGCTTCTTTAATGTTTTGAGGTAGGATTCTGATTTTTTGTTCTTTTACATACATACTACCAGTATCTGCGATTGCTTTTACAACCCTATAAATTGTTGGGTTAATAGGTGCACCGAATCCTTCCGGAACTCCACTCATAGCGTCGTCCATTAAAGTACCGAATTCCGTTTCTATAATATGACCGTCAGGTAAGATTTCTATAAATCCTTTTGCTTCTAGTTTGTCTAAAGCTTCAATAATTTTTCTTTTTTCGTCTTCGTCTTTTCCTTCAAGCAGTTCTTCACAAGCCATTCCGTTGCTTGGGATTACTTTAAAGATATCCATTTCATATTTTGTCATAAACGGTATTTTCTCTTGGGTTGCAAGGTATTCATATAATAATCCAGAACGACTTGGTTCATATGTTCCTAAAATTCTTTCGTTTCTAGCTTCCAATACCCACTCTTTGTTTGGAGCACTGAAGATTTTGTTTGAAATAGTCAGTGTTTTTACCGACCAGCTGTGAATACTTCTTTCGTCATTATTTTGGTCGTTGATTACTTTTTCTCCGTTTTTAGTTACGAAGTAAACCGCTTTACCTTTTTCGTCGACACCTTCGGTAATTAAACCGAACGCTTCAAGGCTGTATAGGTATTCTCTTAAATCGAAGTTGTCTTCAAACCATTTTTTCTTATCCGCTAAATCTTGGAATTTTTTAGCAATTTCTTGTTTAAGCTTTGGCATTTCGTTTAGTTTTCTACCGTATTTTTCGATTAGTTTTTTGTATTCTTTTACTTTTCTTTCAATTAATTCAGCTTTAATTTCATCAAATGTAGGTGTTTCTTCCGGATTATTCGGAACTTTTTCTTCCCAGATTTTTTTAATAGTTTTTAGAGTTTCGATTTCTTCAATTTCAATAGCGAATGTTTTTAACGGTTTTTCTACGTTTTCTTTTGCAATTCTGTAAACTTCTAGAGCTTTTTCACCGGCTTTTGTTAGGTTATCTACATCAGTAATGTATCCTAATTCTTCAAGTTGAATAGCACCTTCTAGAGGAATTTCTTCTCCATCCGCTACTTTTGCGATATCTTCAAGAATTGATAAATCAAGTACACTACCTTCACTTGCCCAACCACCGTAAGTTAGAGTTTCTTTTACAGCTTGTCCGAGTTCTGTGAATGTGTAGTATTCTCCGTTCGGTACAGAGTAAGCGATTAATCTCATAGCTTCAAGTAGGTCTTTTTTATTCCCTTCTACCGGTAGATAGTGTGCGTCTGTCGGTCCTTGAGGAGATTTTCTTATATATTCTGCAAGTTCAGCGTCAATTACAAGTTCCGGAGTTGTAATTTTATAAGCGTCATATAAGTCGATTGCTTCTTGAGTAAGTTCTCCGTTTGCTGCAAAACCTCTTTTTTCAAGTTCTTCGTTTGTTACTTTTGTAGTTTTGTTTTTGTTTTTAGCAGCAGCGTCAATCATAGCAATAACTTCACTGCTTACTATTTTTTTTACTTTTGAATCGATTTTATCTTTAATTCTATTTAGTACGTCAGCTACAATTCCACCTGCATATGTTAGTTCGATTGTTGCCGGTGTAGGGAACTTTACAAGCCCACTTAGGTTTAATTCTTCAACTATTTCATTGTTTAGAGCGTCTACACTTAGAGTTTTCTCTTTTGAGTTTAATAAGCTAAGCATAATGTTTAGTGCTTCGTGTCTTATAATCATTTCTTAGTCTCCTTTCATAAAGATTTATAAAATTATACAAACATAATTAGCTTAAGTCAAGAAGACTAAAGCTGATTATGTTGTTAATTTTAATGAAAATTAATTTTTTTCAGGATTTATGGCTTTTGCTATTAAAATAGAAATTCCGTACAGAATTAAAAGCGGTACTGCCATTGCTATTTGAGAGAAAAGGTCAGGAGGTGTTAAAATTGCTGCAATAAAGAAAATAATTACAATGGCGTATCTTGAGAAATCTTTTAAAGTTTTATCGGTTACTAAGCCTAGTTTTGCCAAAAAGAACGTTACGACCGGCAATTCAAACGTAATACCGAATCCTATCATTAATTTTAAAGCGACGCTTACATATTCACTTATTTTAAGCATTGCTATCATATCGTTTCCACCGAAATTGATTAAAATTTTAAATCCTACCGGGAAAATTACGTAATAAGCAAACGCCGCTCCCGTTAAAAACATTATGGTTCCGAAAAATACAAACGGAATTAACAGTTTTTTTTCGTGTTCATACAGTCCTGGAGCTATAAATTTCCATATTTGATATAAAGTTATCGGTAGAGTTGCAAATATAGCGGTATATAGAGCTATTCTTACTGCCGTTGCAAATGGTTCTATTATATTGGTAAAAATCATTTCTGACGTATTATTTATCTTTAACGCTTCCATTGCCGGTTTCGCAACCCATAAGAATATCTCTTTCCATTCTATAAAAGCAATAAAAAAAGCAATAAAAAAAGCAATTAGAATTTTTATTAATCTTTCTCTTAATTCGTATAAATGAGGTTTAATATCTTCAAGCATTTATTTCTTTTTCTTTAGGAGTTTCTTTTTTATTTTCGGCTTCTACTTTTTTAATACCCGCTTTATCGGCGTTTTCTTCATCCTTTACGGCATCTTTGAAGTTTTTTATACCTTTTCCTAGACCTTGAGCCAGTTCAGGAATTTTTTTACCTCCAAACAGTAGTAAAACAACAACTAAAATAGCTACGATTTGCCAAGTTCCTATCATTTTCGATCCTTTTTTTAAGAATTTTAGCATAAATTTAAAAAATGGTGTTAAAGTTTGCTAAAATTTTGAGACTTTTTTTAAAGGATTGAGGATGAAATTAGCTGTTTTTGATTTTGATTCAACTTTAATGGACGGAGAGACGATAGATTTTTTGGCGGAGCCTTTGGGACTTAAGGAAAAAGTAGCTTCTATTACCGAAATGGCTATGCGAGGGGAGCTTGATTTTTTTGAGAGTCTTATTATGAGGGTAAAACTGCTTGAAGGTCTGGAAGAAAAAAAAGTAAATGAAATTTGTCATAATCTTCCTCTGATGCCCGGGGCTAAAGAAATTGTAAATGAACTTAAAAAAAGAGGGGTTAGGGTTATATGTTTTAGTGGAGGTTTTAGAAACGCTACTTCTTATGTAAAAGATTTAATAGGGCTTGATGGAGATTTTAGTAACGTTTTGCACGCAAAAGACGGCATTTTAACGGGATTGGTCGGTGGAGAGATGATGTTTAGCCACTCAAAAGGCGATATGCTTAAGAGAATTCAGAATATTTTAGGTGTGGGTAAAGAGGATACTATGGTTGTAGGTGATGGGGCTAATGATTTGAGTATGTTTAAATACGCAAAAACAAAAGTGGCTTTTTGTGCCAAGGAAGTTTTGAAAAAAGAAGCGAATATTATTATAGAGGAAAAAGACCTCATGAAAATTTTGGATTTTATATAATAAGGAGAAATAATGACTAGTATTTGGGTTGATTATTTAGACAGGGAGTTTTTGGATACGACGTTTAAGGAGTGGGTTAAGAGTGGTCTTGTAAACGGGCTTACCAGTAACCCGGCTATTTTTGCAAATGCCCTTAAAAAAGATGTTTATAAAGATGATTTTGAGAGATTAAAAGGTAAAACTCCAAAAGAAATTTATGAAGAGATTGCAGTAAAGGATATTCAAAAAGCGTGTGATATACTTGAGCCTTTATATACGCAAGGAAACGACGGATATGCGAGTATCGAAGTTGACCCGAGACTTATTAACGATACAAAAGGCACTATAGATGAAGCGTTAAGACTTGTGGATAAAATTGAAAGAGATAATCTGATGATTAAAATTCCGGCAAACGAGGCCGGAGTAAAAGCTATGGAAGAGCTTGCGAAAAGAGGAATAAACATAAACGCTACACTTGTATTTTCCCCAAATCAGGCAATGCGAGCGGCTGAAGCGATTGCCAAGGGTCCAAGAACGATTGACGGGGTTATTTCGGTATTTGTAAGTAGATTCGATAGAAAGTTAAATTCTCTGCTTAAAGAGAAAAATTTAGCTCAAGATAGAGTAGGGTTTTTTAACGCTATAAAAATTTACAATCAGATTGAAGAGATGAAAATGCCAAACATTAGAACTCTTTTTGCGTCAACCGGAGTTAAACAGGACTATTTACCGAAAGATTATTATGTGCAAAATCTATATCTTCCTCATTCGGTGCTTACTTTGCCGCTTGATGTAATTGATGTTATTAAAGATAAAGAAATGAAAGAATCATTTCATTTTCAGACAAAACATATTGACGGATTTTTCTCATTTCTAACGTCGGCTGGAATAAATATGCAAAAAGTTTATCAAGAGTTGTTTGAAGAAGGTGTTGAAGCGTTTGAAAAAGCATTTGAAGATATGTTAAAAACTATAAAATAAAAAGGGGAACGATATGACAAGACAGGATTTGAATAAATATTTAACGGCTTTAATTAAATATGAGGGTAGTGACTTGCATATTAAATCCGGAAACGGAATTAAAGCCAGAATTCAAGGTAAACTTGTAACGATGGAAGCTCCTTTTTTGAAAAAAGAAGACGTTTTGAATTTGGTTAAAGAGATACTTCCTTCAAGATATGAAGAGTTTTTAAAAAATAAAGAGCTTGATTTTAATTATAAACTTAATGATGATTACAGATTTAGGGGGAACGCGTTTTTTCAAATTGAAGGTCCTTCGCTGGTTTTTAGGGTAATTCCTACTAAAATTCCGTCTTTGGACGAGTTGAAACTTCCGAAGGTTATGCATAGATTTGCGGAGGTTGAAAGAGGCCTTGTTTTGGTAACAGGGGTTACGGGTAGTGGTAAATCTACAACCCTTGCCGCTATAATTAACGAAATAAATATGAATAAGCCTAAACATATAATTACTATAGAAGACCCGGTTGAGTTTGTACATAAAGATAAAAAATGCTTAATAAACCAAAGAAGTTTAGGGGATGATACGTTGAGTTTTTCTAGAGCCCTTAGAGCTGCACTTAGGGAAGACCCGGACATTATACTTGTAGGTGAGATGAGGGATAGAGAGACTATTGAAATCGCACTTCACGCTGCGGAAACGGGACATTTGGTATTTTCCACACTGCATACGCTTGATTCGAAAGAGACTATTAATAGAATTATCGGAGTCTTTCCGGTTGAAGAACAAGACAGAATAAGAATGGTATTAGGTTCTATTTTAGAGGGGGTAATAGCTCAAAGGCTGGTTCCGACGGTTGATGGTAAAAGAACGGCGGCTATGGAGATTCTGGTAAGAACTCCTAGAATTAAAGATTTGATTTTACAAAATAGGGATAATGAATTAAAAGATGTTTTGGAGGAGAGTAAAAAAACTTATGGTACTCAAAGTTTTGACCAGCATTTGGTCGATTTGGTATTACAAGGAAGAGTTGCGGAAGAAGTGGCACTTGATTATGCTACAAGTAAAGACGACTTTAAACTTAAGCTTAAAAAAGCTAAGCTTGAGAGTGGGGTTGAAGTTGTTGAAGAGTCTAAAATCGGACTTAAAGATAGTTGAAAATAAATTTTTTTTGGATATAATTTCAGTTCTAAAAAACAAAAGGAGACAATATGCTTGAAGGAATAATCAGAGAGAGTACTTCTAAAGCTGCAACTAAAAAGCTTAGAAGAGATGGTTATCTGATTGCGAATATTTATGGAAAAGGTCAAGAAAACGTAAATGCTGCATTCAAAATGGGAGATTTCTTAAAATATCTAAGAAACAAAGAACATCTAGTATTCCCGGTAAAAGTTGGAGATAAAGAATATAAAGTAGTTGTACAAGAGTATCAAAAAGACCCGGTAACCGGTGAACTTTTACACGTTGATTTACTTATGGCTCAAGATGGTGTAAAATCTTATTATCACGTTCCTATTAAAATTAAAGGAACTCCAATCGGACTTAAAAATAAAGGTGTTTTAATTTATCACAGAAGAAGAATTAAAGTAAAAGCGGCACCTGAAAATCTACCTGATTTCTTTGAATTAGATGTAAGCAACCTTGATGTAGGTGATAACATTTTAATTAGAGATATCGAAATGCCAGAGGGAGTTGAGTGCTATCTAAATCCATCTATTCCGGTAGTAGGTGTGATTAAGGCTAAATAACACTCCTCTTTCTTTTTTTATTTATTGGAGGATATATGAAATTAATTGTGGGACTGGGAAATCCGGGTAAAAAGTATGAATTAAATAGACATAATGTCGGATTTTTGGCAGTAGATTATTTAATTGATGTTTTTAACGCTTCTAAAATAAACTCTTCTTTTAAAGGTGAGCTTTTTAAATTCAAAGATTATCTTTTTTTAAAGCCTACGACTTTTATGAATTTAAGCGGTGAGAGTGTTGTTTTGGTTAAAAACTATTATAAAATCGATAATGAAGACATTATAGTTATTCACGATGATATCGATTTAAAACTAGGTGCTTTGAAGTTTAAAAGAGGTGGAAGCAGCGGCGGTCACAACGGTTTAAAATCTATAGATAAACATATAGGAAACGATTATTACAGAGTAAGAGTAGGTGTCGGAAGACCAGAAAAAAAAGAAGATGTCGTTAATTATGTTTTAAATGATTTTAGTGAAAATGAGTTTGAGTGTATAAAATCACTTTTTCCTAAGATAGAGAAAGCCGTACAAGATATAAAAAACGCTCCTAGCAGATATTCTCAAAAAGAGTGTTAGGTGTATGTTTTTTATATTGCTTTTAAATATTTAAAAAATTTTGTTTTTATTCTTCTCTCACTTAGTGCTTTTTATGTTATTATAGATTTAATAGCCAATTTTCAAAAACTTCCTTCATCTTCAAACCTTGTAGTGCTTTATATTTATTATATTTTGCTTTATAGCTTCGATATGTTTTACTCTTTGGCATTGGTATTTGCTTTTTTGCTTACTCTTTATCATATGATAAAGTTTAACGAGCTTGTGAGCTTTTACTCTTTAGGCTTTAGTGTTAAAAAAATTTTAAAGCCATTTTTAATGGTGGGTGGGATTGTTTTTATTTTCTTTTTAATGTTTGAATTTACAAAATTCGCTTATTTTAGAGAGTATGCAAATGCGATTTTAAGCAACAAACAGCATGTAAATTCCGATTTGTTTGTAAAATACAAAGACAGAGTCGTATTTATGAAAAAATTAAATCCTCTTATAAAAACTGCTTACGATATTAAGGTGTTTTATTTAAAGGATTTTAAAGTTTATAAAATTTTAGTGGCTAAAGAGGCTAAATTTAAAGATGATGTTTGGGAAGTGAAAAAAGCTTATATTAGTTTTATTACTCCAAGCAGAGTGTATCATTACGTAAAAGATGTAAAAATTTTAAAAGATTTTAAGGCCAAAATTATTTCTAATTTAAAACAGTTAAATTCTATATCTTTGTATGATGCTATTTTAGCGATTAAAATTTTTAAAGACGTAAACGTAAGTATTCTTCTTAGTATAGTTTTGTTTAAGATTTTCAGTGCTCTTAATATGATATGTTTGATTGTTATATTTTTGATTTTATCTCCAATTCATCCGAGAGTAGCGAATGTTTCGGTTTTTTTGGTAAAATCCGTGCTTTTTACGATTTTGCTTTGGGGAAGTGAACTTATGATTTTTAAATTCGCAAAACAGGGCGTTTTAAATCCTTATGTATTGATACTTCCTTTTTTGCTTGTATGTTGTTATTCAATTTATCTATTTTATAAGGAGAAATAATGGATTTTAAAAAGTTAGCACAAAAATACGGGACACCTCTTTATGTGTATGATTTTAATCATTTTGAAAATCAGTTTAATGAGCTTAAAAAAGCTTTTAAAGGAAGAAAGAGTATAATCTCTTATGCTGTAAAGGCAAATTCTAATTTAAGTGTAATTAAAAAATTTGCAACTCTTGGAAGTGGGGCTGATTGTGTGAGTATAGGGGAAGTAAAAAGAGCATTGCTTGCTGGAGTTGATAAGTATAAAATTATTTTTAGCGGTGTTGGAAAAAGGGACGATGAAATAAAAGAAGCGTTAAAACTTGATATTTTAATGATAAACGTAGAGAGTGAAGCCGAACTTCAAAGGGTGGCTGAAATAGCAGAAAAACTAGGAGTTGTAGCTAGAATTTCTATAAGGGTTAATCCTAATATCGACCCGAAAACCCATCCTTATATTTCAACTGGACTTCACGAAAATAAATTCGGAGTTGATATAGAAAGTGCTAAAAAGATGTATCTTTTTGCTAAAAATCACAACTCCTTAAATCCGGTCGGAATTCATTTTCATATAGGGAGTCAATTAACGGACCTTAACCCTATTCGAGAGGCTTCACAAATAGTTGCAGACCTTGTAAGAAGTTTAAAAGCTGTAAATATCGACATTAAGTTTTTTGATGTGGGCGGGGGTCTTGGAATCAGATATAAAGATGAAGAGACTATAAGACCTTATGACTATGCTCAAGCTATTTTATCCACTTTATCGGGGCTTGACGTTACTATAGTTTGCGAACCGGGAAGGTTTCTTGTAGGAAACGGCGGATGGTTTTTAACAAGCGTTTTATATGAAAAAGTAAACGGAGATAAGAGATTTGTAATAGTTGACGGGGCTATGAACGATTTAATAAGACCAAGTCTGTATAACGCTTATCACAAAATAGAAGTGTTAAGCAGTATAGAAAATCCTAAAATTTCAAAAGCCAATCTAGTGGGGCCTATTTGTGAGAGTGGTGACTTTTTTGCAAAAGATGTGGATATTCCTCAAACAAATCCTAAAGATTTGGTAATTATCCATAGTGCGGGGGCTTATGGATTTACGATGAGTAGTAACTACAATACTCGTCCTCGTCCGGCTGAAATTGCAGTGGAAAACGGTGAAGATAGAATTATAAGAAGAAGAGAGACTTTTGAAGATTTGATAGCTTGTGAGGTAGATTATCTGTAAGGAAAAAAAGTGAGAGGGTTTTTTATCGATGTCCAGGGGACTTTGATAGACGATAAGAACTTTTTGCCCTTAAAAGGAAGTAGGGAGTTTTTGGAGTATTTAAACAAAAACTCTATTCCTTTTATTTTAATTACCAACAACACTAAAAGAGATTCGAACGAATTTAAAAGTTACCTTAAAAGGTTAGGGTTTGAATTTAAATATTATCTTGACCCTTTGATACTTTTGGATGATGTTTTGGATATAAAAAAAATAGCACCTTTTGGTGTGGATAGATTTTTAGAGGTTTTAAAGAAAAAAGGGTATGAGTTTGATTATAAAAATGCAAATTCGATTGTACTTGGAATTAAGCTTTATTCGAATGAAGAGTTTAGTGAAATTATAGAGCTTTTGTTAAACGGAGCCGATTTAATAGGAATGCATAAAACTTCTTTGTATCATAAAGACAATAGACGATATCCTGGGCTTGGAGCTATTTTGGAGATGTTAAAATACGCAACGGCCAAAGAGTATGAGGTAATAGGTAAGCCTAACAGAAGATTTTTTGAAAAAGCAAGGGATATTTTGGGGTTAAATTTTGATAGAATTACTATTATTAGTGATGATTTAATAGGAGACTTATTACCGGCAAAAGAGCTTGGAATGAAGAGTGTTTTGGTGTTGAGTGGAAAAATTAAAAGTGAAAAAGAGATAACTAAAAAACCGGATTTGGTGGTTAAGGATTTGGAAGAATTATTAAATTGGAGTGAAAATGGAAAAAGAGTTACAAAAGCTTAGAAAAGAAATTGATAGTATAGACAATGAAATATTAAGACTTCTTAATAAAAGAATGGAAATTGTTAAAAAGGTGGGAGAGTTGAAAAACAACACAAACGCTCCTATCTACAGACCGGAAAGAGAAAGAGAAATTATAGAACGTCTAACGAAACTAAGTAAAGAACAAAACGGGATTTTGGGTTATGAAGAGATTGAAGCTATTTTTTTGGAAATTTTTGCAATAAGCAGAACGCTTGAGAGAAAAGAGAGAATAGCGTTTTTAGGACCTATAGGGACTTACACTCACCAGGCTGCAGAGTCTAGATTCGGGGCGAATGCTAGATATTTGCCTCTTTTAAATATAGAAGCCGTATTTAAATCGGTAGCTAATAAAGAGTCAAAATATGGTGTTGTGCCTATTGAGAATAACACTGAAGGGGTTGTTGGGATTACTCTTGATTCTTTAAAAAAATACAACGTAAAAATAGTAGCTGAAATTTGTATGGATATTCATCACTCTTTTGCTTCTTATCAGGATGATTTAAGCAAAATAAAAAGAATCTACTCTCATCCTCAGGGGTATAACCAGTGTATAAACTTTTTAGAAACTCATTCGTTGCTTGATGTTGAATTCGTACCTACCGAATCCACAGCAAGAGCGGCTCAACTTGCTGCAGAAGATAAAGAGAGTGGGGCTATATGTTCGAAAATAGCAGCTAAGCTTTATAACGTACCTCTTTTGTTTGAAAAAATTGAAGATAATCTTGCAAACAGAACCAGGTTTATTGTAATAAGCGATTTTAAAACCCAAAAATCCGGAAACGACAAAACAAGCGTAATAGCAAAAACCTCTCATAAATCAGGGGCTTTGTTTGAGCTTTTGAAAAAATTTAAAGAAAGAGATATAAATCTTTTAAAAATAGAGTCTCGTCCAAACAAAGACGATACTTTTAATACGTGGTTTTATATAGATTTTGAAGGGCATATAGACGATAAAAAAGTTCAAGAAATTGTGGATATGGAAAATATGATTTGGCTTGGAAGCTATTTAAGAGATTGTTAAGGAGAATTTATGTTTGAGAAATTAAAAGATTTAAAGACTTATGAAGCCGGTAAGCCTATAGAACTTGTAGTAAGAGAATACGGAATTAAACCGGAGGATATAATTAAACTTGCCAGTAATGAAAACCCATACGGACCTAGTCCTAAGGCTATACAAAAAGTTAAAGAAATAGTAAACCAAATGCATAGATATCCGGATGATAGTTTTTTTGAGCTGAAAGAGGCTTTGAGTGAAAAATTTGATATTAAAAGTTCACATATCATAATTGGTGCTGGAAGTGACCAGATTTTGGAGTTTGCAGTTCATGCCATTAATCCCAAAAAGGTTTTAATGGCTAGAATTACGTTTGCTATGTATGAGATATATTCAAAACAAGTAGGAGCTCAAATTTTAAAAACCCCTTCAAATAGCCATAATTTGGATGAGTTTAGAGAAATTTATAAAAAAGAAAAACCCCAAATTGTTTTTCTTTGTATTCCCAATAATCCTCTTGGAGAGTGTTTGGATAGTAAAGATGTTTTTGAGTTTTTGGATGAAATTGATGAAAATACTTTGGTAATAGTTGACGGGGCTTATCAGGAGTTTGCTTCTTATAAAGATAAAAATAAAGAAATTAAGCCCAAAGATATCATAAAATATCCGAACGTCCTTTATACCGGGACTTTTTCTAAAGCGTACGGGCTTGGAGGAATGAGAGTAGGGTATGGAATAGCAAATGAATTTATAATAAAAAATCTTCATAAGTTAAGACCTCCTTTTAATATCACAACTCTTAGTTTAGCTGCGGCTATTGAAGCTTTGAGAGATGAAGAATTCGTAAAAATGGGAATAAAAAAGAATTTTGAAGAGATGCAAAAGTATGTGGAATTTGCAAAAGAAAATTCTCTTTCTTATATTGAAAGTTATACGAATTTTGTTGTTTTATATGTAAAAAATTCAACTCAAATCGCTCAAAATCTTTTAAAAAAAGGTATAATTGTAAGAGATATGGCAAGCTACGGTTTTGGTGCTTTACGTATTACGATAGGTACTCCTACTCAAAATGACATAGTATTAAAAACCCTAAAAGGTATGATTAGTTGAATTTTGAAGAGCTTTTTAAGCAGTTAATAGCTTTTTCTAAAAAATTAAATAAAAAACAAAAAATGGTTATAATAGGCTCGATTGTAGCTTTTATAGCCGTTTTATCTTTTTTAGTTGTATTTAACTCTTCTTCAAATAAGCTAGATAACAATTATGCTATTTTATTTGATAACTTATCTCCAAAAGATGCGGCTTTAATCGTTCAGTATTTAGATAAAAAGCAGATTCCTTATAAAATTCCACAAGACGGGGTAATAGAAGTTCCAAAAGATGTGGTTCAAAAGGTAAGAATTGACGTAGCAGCTCAAGGACTTCCAAAGTCTAGTAAAGTTGGATTTGAGTTATTTGATAAGAGTAGTTTCGGTATTACCGATTTTGAACAAAAAGTTAAATATTTAAGGGCACTTGAGGGGGAACTTAGCAAAACAATAGAATCATTAAATGCAGTAGAGAGTGCTACTGTAAATATAGCTATTCCCAAAGAAAGCGTATTTGTCGATAAACAAACACCTCCTAGTGCTTCTGTGGCTATAAAATTAAAACCTAATATGATTTTAATTCCAAAACAGATAAAAGGGATTAAATATTTAGTTGCAGCTGCCGTGCCTAAAATGAAGCCGGAAAACGTAAAAATTATAGATCAATACGGAAATTTATTGGGAGAAAATGACGAACTTACTCAAAATAACGAACTTTTAAAAGCTGAAATTACTTATAAAAAAAGAATGGAAAAAGTTTTAGAAGATAAAATAACTTCTATTTTAGCACCTGTGCTTGGAGGAAAAAGTAAAGTTGTTGCAAAGGTAAACTTAGATATAGATTTTTCCCAGGTAAAATCGAAATCAACCATTTATTCCCCGGATAATGTTGTAAGAAGCGAACAGACTTTAGAAGAGAACAGAATAGGTTATAAGCCTAAAGAAGTAGGAGGAGTCCCGGGAGCTGTGAGTAACATAGGCCCGGTTCAGGGAATGAAGTCCCAACAAATAAAAGATAAATACACAAAAAGCGAAACCACTACAAATTATGAAATTTCAACAACCGTTAAAGACGTAAAAGAACCTCTTGCGAAAATTAAAAGAATTACGGCTGCAGTTGTAGTTGATGGGCATTATAAAATTACGAAAGATGGGAAAAGAAAGTTTGTGCCTTTGAGTGAATTAGAACTTAAAAATATAGAAAACTTAATAAAAAACACAATAGGATTTAATCCTAAAAGAGGCGATAGTGTGAGTGTTAGTAGTTTTCAGTTTAGTGGAGAAATGGCTACTAGTACTCCTACTACACCGGTAGGGAGAATTATGCAGATAATTAATATGTATTTAGGACCTTTTAGCGGATTTTTTAAATATTTCTTTTTAACAGTAATTCTTTTTGTTTTTTACAAAAAGGTAATAACACCGTTTACTCAAAAGATGTTGGAAGTTAAAGTTGCTGAAGAGGAAGAATTTAAAAAGCCTGAAGTTGTTATTGATGAAGAGGAAATTGAGTCAACTTATGATAAAATAAAAGAATTAAAAGAAAAAGTAGAACAGCAATTAGGAATTAGTAGTGATGTAAATGAAGAAGAGCTTAAATATGAAGTTTTGCTTGAGAGAATTGTAAAAATGGCTGAAGAAAAGACCGAAGAAATTGCTAAAGTTTTAGAAAACTTAATAAGAGAAGACACTCATGAGACATAAGGATAAATGATGGCACTTTCACCACAACAACAGGCTATTTTAGATGAACTTTCGATGGCTGAAAAGATAGCAATTTTGCTTATACAACTCGGAGAGGATTTAACCGCTCAAATATTTTCTTATATGGATGTCGAAACAATTACTGAAATTTCAAAATATATAGCCACTGCTAAAACAATAGAGAAAGCGGTAGCTGCTGCGGTTTTAGAGGAATTTTATGTAATTTTCCAATCAAATCAATACATCTCAAGCGGTGGTTTAGAATATGCAAAAGAGATTCTTTATAAAGCTTTAGGACCGGAAGAGGCTAAAAAAGTTCTTGATAAACTTGCTAAATCTCTTCAAAATGAGCAAACTTTTGGTTTTTTACAAAAAGTAAAGCCACAGCAATTAGCAGACTTTATCGTAAATGAGCATCCTCAAACTATCGCACTTATACTAGCCCATATGGACCCCAGCAGTGCAGCAGAAACGCTTAGTTATTTTCCGGATGAGGTAAGGGCTGAAGTTTTAATTAGAATGAGTAATTTAGGAGATATTTCTCCACAGGTAATTAAAAAGGTAAGTGCAATTTTAGAAACTAAGCTTGAAGCGTTAACCGGATATAAAGTAGAAATAGGTGGGGTTAGATTTGTAGCGGAAATTTTCAACAGACTTGGTCAAAAAGCAGCAAAATCGACTCTTAAGTTTATAGAACAAGTAAATAACGAACTAGCCGAAGAAATCAAAGAAAAAATGTTTACATTTGAAGATATTATTAAACTTGACAATAATGCTATAAGAGAAATTTTAAAAGAAGCCGATAAAAATCAATTAATGATAGCCTTAAAAGGGGCTCCACCGGAATTAAAAGAGAAATTTTTGGCAAATATGTCTCAAAGAGCGGCAGCTGCATTTGAAGAGGAGATGCAATTTTTAGGACCGGTAAAAGTTAAAGACGTAGAAGCCGCTCAAAGAAGTATAGTGGAAATTGTTCAAAAACTTGCCGAAGAGGGTAGAGTAACTGTAGGAGCGGAGGAAGAAGTAATTGAGTAGAATAATAAACGGCGAAGCGGTTGAACAACACATAATTACCGAATATAAGTTTAAAAGTTTTGATGAAGAAGAAAAAGTAAAACCGACTCCAAAAGAGGAGGTTTATACCCATAATCCACAACCACAACAGCCTACTACGCCTAAAGAGGATTCAAAATATTTAGAAACGATAGAAAAACTTCTCTCAAAAATTGAAGAGTTAAGCAACAATATAGTAAATATTCAGACTCAATTTGAAAAGCAGCTTAACGAATGTAAAACCCAAATAGAGATAGAAAAGAAAAAAGCGTATGAAGAAGGGTACAAGAAAGGACAAGAGGACGCAGCCAACGCTCTTTCGAGTGAATTACAAGAAAAACTTAAACTTTTAGAACAGTCCATTAAAAAAATTGATAATATTAATGAAATTTTTGAAGAGAAAATTTTATCAATTGAAAAAGAGTTAATTTCCGTAGCACTTGATATAGCAAAAGAGGTGATTCAAAAAGAAGTAAGTGAAAACTCTCAAGAAATTGCATATAATCTTGCTAGATCGTTAATGGAAGATATAAAAGACGCTACAAAAATTAAATTGAAAGTAAATCCGAAAGATGCGGAATTTTTAAAAGGTAAATTTGAAAATGTCGAAATTGTGGAAGATGATGCAGTAAAAGAGGGGGGAGTTGTTGTAGTTAGTGATATAGGAAATATTGATGCTCAAATTTTAGAGCGTTTTAAAACAATAAAAGAAGCCGTATTGGAAGGAAATGAATGATAGTAAAAGGTAAAAGTATAAAAGAGCTTGTTGAGTTAGCCGAAGATATAAGAAATAGAATTTTGGAGGTCGTTTCTAAAAACGGAGGTCATTTAAGTTCAACTCTTGGAGCGGTGGAACTGATTATAGGAATGCATTATGTATTCGATTGCGAAAAGGACCCTTTTATATTTGATGTTTCTCATCAGGCTTATGCTCATAAACTTTTAACAGGAAGATGGAAAGAATTTGATACTCTAAGACAATTTGGTGGGATAAGCGGATATACTAGGCCAAGTGAAAGCAGATACGATTATTTCAGTGCGGGGCATTCTTCCACTTCCATTTCAGTGGCGGTCGGTGCCGCAAAAGCCATAAAACTTAAAAATGAAGATAGAATCCCGGTAGTGTTGATTGGTGATGGGGCTATGAGTGCCGGAATGGCATATGAGGCTTTAAACGAGCTTGGATTTAGAAAATATCCGGTTGTTATTATTTTAAACGATAATGAAATGAGTATAGGAAAACCAATTGGGGCTATTAGTAAATATTTAACAAGACTAAAAGCCGGAAAATTTTATCAAGGTTTTAAGGAAAAATTCAAAAAATTTTTAGATTCCGCTCCAAACGACGTTAAGTATGTTGCTAAAAAGTTTGAAGAGATGTTTAGTGTTCACGGTATTTTCTTTGAGGAGATGGGGCTTGAGTATATAGGACCGATTGACGGGCATAATTTAGAGGAGATTATAGAAACTTTAACAATAGCAAAAGAACTGAAAAAACCGGTAATAGTTCACGCTAAAACAGTAAAAGGAAAAGGTTATAAACAGGCTGAAGGTTATTATGAGCATTGGCACGGAGTTTCTCCTTTTGATTTAAAAACGGGAAAACCCCTAAAACCTTCAACTCTATCCGCTACAAAAGTTTTTTCTGAAACTATTTTTGATATTGCCAAAGATGATGAAAGAGTGGTAGGTGTTACCGCAGCTATGCCAAGCGGTACAGGAATGAAGGAGCTTATAGAGGAGTTTCCGGATAGATTTTGGGATGTTGGAATTGCCGAACAACACGCTGTAACTTCTATGGCACCTCTTGCTAAAGAAGGATTTAAACCGTTTGTAGCGATTTATTCTACGTTTTTACAAAGAGGATACGACCAAATTATTCACGATGTGTGTTTGGATAACTATCCGGTTAGGTTTGCGATTGATAGAGCCGGAATAGTAGGGGCTGACGGAGAGACTCATCAGGGTGTTTTTGATGTCGGATTTTTAAGAATTTTACCGAATATTACTATTTTTGCTCCAAGAGATTTTGAAACGTTAAAAAAAGCAGTTGAATTTGCATATAAATTTGATAAAGGTCCTAGTGCGTTTAGATATCCTAGAGGTGCTTTTAGGTTAAAAGACGGGGAGTTTGAAGCTACGGAGTTTGAAGTTGGAAAAGCGGAACTTTTAATAGACAGTGAAGATATTATGTTAATTGGATATGGAAATGGAGTCGGAAAAGCTTATGAAGTTTTAGAAAAACTAAAACAAAAAAAAATAAAAGTAGGACTTTTGGATTTAAAATTTGTAAAACCTTTTGACAGAGAACTTTTAAAAACTTTAAAAGCTAAAAAATGGTACGTAATAAGTGATAATGCAAAAGAGGGTGGGATAGCTGAAATGCTTGAAAGGTTTGTTAATGAAGAGGGACTTAATGTAAGAGTAAAAAGTTTTGAATATCCAGATAAATTTATACCTCACGGAAGTGTTGAAGAAGTTGAAAAGTTTTTAGGGGTTGATGTTGAGAGTATAGTAAGAATGATTGAGAATGAAAATAGGCTATAAAAGCGATATTTATCTTAATTTTTGAGTAGAATTTGGGAAATTACAATTTTTAGTTTGTAAGCAATTCTTAAAAAAACAGATACAAAACTCTCTTTTGAGAGGATAAAAGAGTTTAACTGAATGGTTAATTATTTAAAAAATGTTTATTTGTTGGATGGAAAGATGGTGAAATTGAAGGAGTTAAATTTTTTAGAATGCCGATATAGTTTTACTCGCGTAATGCCTTTTGATTTTAAATGTTATGATAAAGACACCTTTTATTCATTTGACGGAGAAGAATTTTTTAAGGATAACATTAAATATTGGATCTTATGAAAGAGGTATCCATTTTTTAAGTTCGTCTCTAAGATATTCTAGGAAAGGAATTAAGTTTGAAATTAGTTATATTGATTTTAATAATTAGTGTTTTTATAGGCTGCGAGAAAAAAGTAACTTATAAACATACTGAAAAATATTATCAAACAAAGCTTTGTAAAAGACTTGGTGGAGTAATGGAGTATAGACTTAGCGATAAAACGAGAGTTGATTGTTTAACAAAAGAGTATGCGATAGAAGTGGACTGGGCTAAAAAGTGGGCGGAAGGAATTGGTCAGAGTCTTTATTATTCTATAATGACTCACAGAAAACCGGCTGTTGCTTTAATAATTGGATATAAAGATAGAAGGTATATAAAAAGACTTGAGAGAGTTGCAAATAAACTTGGAATAAAAGTTTTTTTAATTAAAAAATAGAGAAAGTAGGGAAGAGTTATGGCAAAAGTAATTTTTGGAGGAGGATGTTTTTGGTGTTTGAATGCTGTGTTTAGAAGAGTAAAGGGGGTTAGGGATGTTGTTGTTGGGTATGCAGGAGGAAGACGTCTAAATCCTAATTATGAGCAGGTCTGTAGAGGTGTTATGGGGCATGTTGAAGTAGTTAAAATTGATTTTGATAAAAATGAGATAAGTTATGATGAACTTTTGGATATCTTTTTTGAAATATATGACTCTACTCAACTAAACAGACAAGGAAACGATGTCCAGACTCAATACCGTTCAATTATCTTATATTTTGATGAAGCTCAAAAAGAAAAAGCCCTAACGTATTGTGCTTATGTAGTGGCTCCTAAATAAATTTTTAAAGAGGTTTAATGAATATTCAAAAAGTTAAAAAATTAAAAGCGGACATAACGTATTTAAAAGCAAACAGAGGCGTTGTTGCAGTTGATGAAGAAAATAGAGTCTATTTTTTTGATGAAAATGAAAAGTTTGTAAAAGGGTTTAACTTTAAACTCCCTAAACATAAAAAAGAGGAAAACAGTGTTGATGTAAGTTATGATAACAGATACGTTCTTATCGCTATTCCTAGTAAAGGCTTGTATCTTTTTGATTTAAAGTTGAAAAAAAAGCAGCAGTTTAACTGGCATAAGGGGGACGTTACTTGTTGTAAGTTTTTTGATGGCGGATATTTTGGAAGTGGGGGAGTGGACGGGCATATTTATCTTTATGCGTTGGATTTGAGAAAAAGAGTCGCTTCTCTTCCTAAGCATAAAGATTTCATTATGGATTTGGATTTTATTTCTTCAAAAGATAGTATAGTAGCCGGAGGTTATGACAAGAGTGTTATTTTTGTGGATGTTTCAAGTTTTAAGCGTCACATAAGATACCCACATTTAAAACCTACTAAAAAAGTAATGTTTTATAATTACCTTGTAACTACTTCAACATTTAGTGATATTATAAAGTGGATTGAGTATGAGGATGTTGATAGGTTTAAGCTTTATAAAGAGTTTAGGGATTTTGAAATAGTGGATAATATTTTGATTATAGGTGTTGAGGGTAAAATCGTTCTTTATGATTTGGAAAAAGAGGTGCTTTTAAATGAAGAGTTTTTAAAAGTGGACGTAGAGAAAATAAGCGTTTGTAAAAACTGGCTCTATTTTTCTTTTGAAGATACGATTTTTAAGGTAAATTTGCTTGAAGATGAAGATAAACTTGTTTCATTAATTGCTATTGAAAATTACAAAGAAGTTTATGAACTTATTTCAAAAAATCCTTTTTTAAAGAAAACTAAAGCTTATGAAGAGTTGGAGAAGATTTATAAAGAAAAGATAAAAAAGGCTATCAGATATTTCGAAGTTTTAGAAGATGATATGGCTTTAAATATTTTAAGACCGTTTTTAGAAGTACCTAGCTTAAAATTTGAGATAGAAAAAATAATAAACGACTTTAAAAATTTTGCAAAATTTAAATTGGCTTATGAAAAGCAAAATTATGCTCTTTTGTATCAATTAGCTTATATGTATCCTAATTTACAGAAAACAAAAATTTTCGAACTTGTAGAAAAAGAGTGGGAAAAAAGAGTTGATTTAGCTTTTAAATATACGATTAAAGGCAAAATTGAAGATGCAAAAGAGGTTTTAAAGCCTTTTATAGGGGTTGCAAAAAAAATTCCTCTTATAAAAAAAATTTTACAAGAATCCGGTAAATATAAGCTTTTAAAAGAGAAACTTGTTAAAAGAGATTTTAAAGGCTTTTGTGCTTTAATTAAAGAAAATCCGGAGTTTAAAGATACTAAAGAGTATAAGATTCTAATGGAGTATGCTCAAAATTTATATAAAAAAGCACTTGAGCTTTTAAAAAAAGAGGATTTTAAAAGGGTTATTAAAATAATTAATACTTTAAGGGATATTGAGAAATTTAGGGATAAAGCTTTGGAACTTGAAGAGAAGTTAAAGATTGTTTTGGAATTTATAAGAGCTTTTAAAAGTGATAAAAACAGAGCCTTTGAATTAGTTGAAAAATATCCATTTTTAAGAGAACTTAGTATATTTAGAGAGTATGAGAGTATTTGGAGGGATAAATTGAAACTTGCTCAAAGAAAAGCTTTTGAGGGAAAATTGAAAGAAGCATTGGATGAGCTTAAAGAGTATAAAGGAATTGAAGCTAAAAAGGCTAGGATTTCTTCTATGATTAAAAGTGCTTATTTAGAGTATGTAAACTCTTTAACAGGAGATAAAAAACAAGAAGCTATAGAAAAATATAAGAAAAAGTTCGGAGAAGACGAAGAGATTAAAAAAATCTCTTGAAATTTTGTTTAAGAAAAGGTATAATTTCAATCAATGCCGGCGTGGCGGAACTGGTAGACGCGTCGGACTCAAAATCCGATGGGCTCTGCTCATGTGGGTTCGAGTCCCACCGCCGGTACCAAATCTTCAAAGCTTCTATAAAATTGGACTTTCTGAAATTAAAAATGTGAGTGGATGTTAGCGACTTTTTACTGATATTTAGGTATTATATTTAATTTTTGTTAAATTGTTAATGCAATAAAATGGTAATTTTTTTAAGTTGCATATCATTCTTTATTTTAAAGAGTTAAAAAGATTTAGAAGATTATATTTATTAGAGGAAATAGATAAAAAAGAGTCTTATTTGTTTAAAGACTCTTTTAATTTTTTACTAGCTTTAAATTTTACAGATTTTGTTTCGGGAATTTGAATTTCTTTGTTCGTTCCCGGAACTTTGGCAACTCTTGGAGCTCTTGTTACCACTTCAAAGCTACCGAATCCGATAAAACTAACTTTTTTGCCCTCTTTTAACGCTTCTTGAATAGTTTCTATTGTAGCGTCAATTACTACACTAACATCTTTTTTGCTAAGACCAGACTTTTCTGCAACTGCTGAAATTAATTCAGATTTTTTCATTTTGCCTCCTTTTTTGGCTTTGTAAAAATTTTACTCTTTTTTTGAATTAAAAATCAAGTGTTAATGGCATTTTTTGTTATAATTTTGCAAAAAAAGGCATAGTATGCAAACTTGTGAACTACCTAGTCTTAAAAATGCTGAAAAAAAGCTTTGTGAAATTTTGAAAAGCTCAAAAACAATAGTAGTAGTGGGACTTTCTCCAAAAGAGCATAGAGCTTCTAATCAAGTAGCTAAATATATGCAGGAAAAAGGGTATAAAATTATTCCGGTTTATCCTAGAGAAGAGACAATCCTTGGAGAGAAGGTTTACAGAAGTTTAGATGAGATTGATTTTGAAGTGGATATTGTAGATATTTTCCGTAAAAGTGAAGATACTCCGGAAATCGTTCAAAAGGCAATAAAGTTGCCGGGAGTTAAATGTATATTTTTACAAGAGGGTGTTAAGCACGAAAAATCGAAAGAGATAGCTAAAAACGCAGGGATTTATTACGTAGAGGACAGTTGTCTTATGGTTGATTATATGAGATGTGAGAGAGAGGGCCTTGTATGATATCTCTAAAATCCATAAAAAAAGCTCACGAGAATATCAACAAAGTTATTTATAAAACACCTTTTGCATATGCACCTATTTTATCTCAAAAAGTTGGAAACGAAATATATTTAAAAAAGGAAAACTTACAAACAACAGGGGCTTTCAAATTAAGAGGAGCTTTTAATAAAATAGCTTCTTTAACAGATGAACAAAGAAAAAAGGGAGTAATTGCGGCAAGTGCAGGTAACCACGCTCAAGGTGTTGCTTTTAGTGCGAATTACTTTAATATTCCTTCAATTATCGTTATGCCGGAAGCCACTCCTCTTACTAAAGTAAGTGGAGTTAAAGAGTACGGAGGAGAGGTGGTACTTGCCGGGAATAATTACGATGAAGCTTATGAATATGCCATAAAACTTGCAAAAGAAAAAGAGATGGAGTTTATTCATCCTTTTGCTGATTATGACGTAATGGCAGGTCAGGGGACTATAGCACTTGAAATGCTTAGTAAAGTTCCGGATTTGGATTATATTATAGTTCCGGTTGGAGGAGGAGGCTTAATTAGCGGAATTGCAAGTGCCGCAAAAGCTATCAATCCTCAGATCAAAATAATAGGGGTTACCGCAGCCGGGGCTCCGGCTATGAGGCTTAGTTTTTTAAGCGGAAGCGTACAGGATACTACGTTTGTAAAAACAATAGCCGATGGAATAGCGGTAAGAGATACTTCACCGGTTACTTTCAAATTTATTCAAGAGCTAGTGGATGATATAGTTGAGGTTGACGATGAAGAGATAGCAAATGCGATTTTGTTTTTAATGGAAAGACAAAAACTTGTGGTTGAGGGTGCGGGAGCCGTAGGAATTGCCGCACTTTTACATCATAAAATTAAATTTTCCTCTCCTAAAAAAGTAGGGGTTGTTTTGAGTGGAGGGAATATAGATGTAACTATGCTTAATTTGATTATCGAAAAAGGACTTTTAAAATCTTATAGAAAAATGAAGCTTATAGTTACGCTTGTGGATAAGCCGGGGTCTTTAATGCATTTGACGGGAATTTTATCCAAAGAAAAAGCAAACATTGTATCGATTGGATATGATAGAACGGATTTAAATTTGGCAATCGGAGATGCAAACGTAAGTATAGCCCTTGAGACAAGGGGGCTTGAACATCAGGAATCTATAAAAAGGGCTTTGCATAAAGCCGGATTTAGATTTGTAGTCGAATAGTTTAATAAATATAAAGGAGAATTTATGAGTAAATATGAAGTTGTAATAGGTTTAGAGGTTCACGTTCAGTTAAATACGAAAACAAAAATCTTTTGTAACTGTGCTACTAGTTTTGGGGATAAACCAAATACAAATACGTGTCCTACGTGTCTTGGGCTTCCGGGAGCTTTGCCGGTACTTAATAAAGAAGCGGTAAAAAAAGCCGTAATGTTTGGAAAAGCGGTAAATGCCGAAATTAATAAAAAATCAATTTTTGCTAGAAAAAACTATTTTTATCCGGACCTTCCAAAAGGGTATCAAATTTCTCAATTTGAAATACCTATTGTAGGAAAAGGGAGTTTAACAATAGAAGTAGACGGTAAAACTAAAGAAATAGGAATTACAAGAGCCCACCTTGAAGAGGATGCAGGTAAAAACATTCACGACGGGGAAGTTAGTAAAGTTGACTTAAACAGAGCCGGAACGCCTTTACTTGAAATTGTAAGCGAACCGGATATGAGAAGCAGTGATGAGGCTATTGCGTATCTTAAAAAACTTCATTCAATCGTAAAATATTTAGGGATTAGTGATGCCAATATGCAAGAGGGTTCATTTAGATGTGACGCAAACGTATCCGTTAGACCAAAAGGTCAAAAGGAGTTCGGTACAAGAGTTGAGATTAAGAATATAAACTCATTTAGATTCATTAAACAAGCGATTGAATATGAAATTGAAAGACATATTGAAGCTTATGAATATGATGAATATGAAGAAGAGGTAGTACAAGAGACTAGACTTTTTGATTCTAAAACGGGTGAAACTAGAAGTATGAGAGGAAAAGAAGAATCGGCTGATTACAGATATTTCCCAGACCCGGATTTATTGCCTCTTGTTGTGCCGGATGAGTTTTTTGATATTGAAATTCCGGAGCTTCCGGATGAGAAAAAAGAGAGATATATAAAAGAATACGGACTTAAAGAATACGATGCAGGAGTTCTTACAAGTGAACCGGAACTTGCTAGATATTTTGAAGATTTAGTAGAAAAAGGGTGTGAGCCGGTAATGGCTAATAACTGGCTTGCTGTTGAGCTTTTAGGAAGACTAAATAAAGCCGGTATTTCTATTGAAAATTCACCGGTAAGCAGTGAAAAACTTGCTAAATTAATTGAAAGAATTAAAGATTCCACAATCAGTGGTGCAGGTGGTAAAAAGGTTCTTGATTTATTAATGGAAGAGGATATCGAAGTTGACGCGGCTATAGAAAAACTTGGACTTAAACAGGTAAGTGATGAGAGTGCAATTGAAAAGATGGTTGATGAAGTTTTAAGTGCGAATGAAGATAAAGTGGCTGAATATAAAGCAGGGAAAGAAAAATTATTTGGTTTCTTTGTTGGTCAGGTTATGAAAGCTAGTCGTGGGAAAGCAAACCCTCAAGTGGTTAATAAAATTTTAAAGAGCAAATTAAGTGATTAAAAAGTTTTTTTACTATTTAAAAACTACAACCGTTAGTGAAGCCGTTGTAAAAATTTTAGTTGCTTTTGCTTTTTATTTGGATTCAGCCGTTAGATATCAAAAGGTTAAAACCTTTTTTAAACGTTTGATGAACGATGATGATTATCTGCTAAAAAAAGCGTTTGATTTTTTTATGCTTTTTTTGGTTATAAGCAGTGTAGGGATCTTGCTTTATGATATTAAACATCAGTTAAATCTGTGGGTAGAAAATTTTGATTTTTATGTAGTTACTACTATTTTTGCAATTGAATATATTATCAGGCTTTGGGTTTATAATGACGTTCATAAAATAATTTTAGAAGAGTATGAAGAGTCTACTTTTCTGGAAAGACCTTTTTTACTTAAAAAAGTTTTAAAAAAAATTCTATTAAAGAAGTGGGAATATATTAAATCCCCTTTTGCGATTATAGATTTTTTGGCTATTTTGCCTGGTTTTAGGTCTCTTAGAATTCTTAGGATTTTTGTAATTTTTAGGCTTTTTAAAGTTTTAAGATATACAAAAAGCATTAATACGTTTTTGGAAGTTTTAGCTAGTAAAAAATTTGAACTTACGATATTACTTTTGGCAGTAGGATTTGTTACGTTTATAGGTGGAGCTATTATTTATGTTTTTGAAGCTCATGTAAATGAAAAAATAGATACGATTTTCGATGCAATTTATTGGTCTTTGATTACTATTTCAACCGTAGGTTATGGTGATATTACCCCCATAACGGAAGAGGGTAAAATCCTTACTATGATTTTGATTATAGTAGGGATTGGATTTATTTCATTTTCAACTTCTATTATTGCTTCTGCTTTTACGGAAAAACTAGAAGAATTAAAAGTCGATAGGGTATTTAGAATTATTAAAAATATGAATGACATTTATTTGATTTGCGGTTATTCGAATGAGGCTGGAATTTTATGCGAAAGGTTTAAAAAGGATAATTTAAATTTTGTAGTTGTGGATATGGATGAGGAAAAAGTCAATAAAGCCATATTGAAAGGTTATGTAGCCCTAAAAGGCGACATTACTCAAAAAAGCTTTTTGCAAGTTATGGATTTTTCGAAAATTTCAAAAATATTTGTGTTGACAAACAACGATATAAGTAACGCTTTTATAGTACTTAGTGTAAAAGCATTTAGCAAAGGGGCTGAAATTATCGCCCTCGCAAATGACGAAAGAAACGTTAGTAAAATAAAAAAAGCCGGAGCAAATTATGTTGTAGTGCCGTCTACCGTAACGGCACTTTTAACTGCAGAATATATAGGTAACCCTATAACATTTGAGGTAATTGATGCGATTCTGACTGAAAGAAGAAACGCTATTATTGATGAGATTATAGTAATTAAAGACTCTATTTTAGACGGTAAGTTGGTAGGGGATATTGATTTTGACAAGTATAAAATTATTCTTTTTGGAGTTTTAAAGAAAAAAGAAACCTCTCTTTTAAATGAAACTTTACAGATTGAAAAAGGACATTTTTACTTTAACCCACCCTTTGATTTAAAATTCGAAGAGGGCGATATTTTAGTGGTAATGGGGTATAGTGTGAGTGTTAATTATTTCAAATATCAAATAGAAAAGAGTAGTATATGAGAATAGCAATTTTTGGATTTGATGATTTTGGAGAGAGAGTTGCTAGTTTTTTAAATAAAAAAGATATTATTATTGTTGTTTTAGATGAAAAAGAAGAGGCAAGGGCTAGAGAAAAGCTTTATGATGTGGTTAAACTTCACAATATAGAAGATGATGAAATAAAAAAAATAGATGAGTTTGATATAGCTATTGCAGTTTTGCACGATGAAGATAAAAACCTCTTTTTATGTTTAACCCTTAGGGATTTGTATCCTCAAAAAAGAATTATTGCAAAAGTTGCGAATAAAGATAATGAATATAAGTATAAATTAGCTGGGGTTAATAAACTTATTAACCCTTATGAAGTTACGGCTAATAGAATTATGACTATTTTAAAAAAGCCGCTTACTTTGAAAATTATTGAAGAGATTATTTTTCAGGATAATAGATTATCGTTTGCTGAAATTGTAATTCCTAAAACATCTTTTTTAGATGGGAAATTTATTAAAGATATTTTTAAGGATATTTCATCTTTATATAATCTTTTAATTATAGGGATAGTTGATAAAGAGCTTTCCGAAAACGTTCAGTTTATTACAAAAGGGTATAATCACAAAATAGACGCGGGGGATGTGTTGATTGTGGTTGGAGATAAAGATGAGATAGAGAGATTTAAAGATGATTTAAATATCGTTAAAGGATAAAGATGATAGGTGTTATCGGAGCCGGTGCGTGGGGAAGTGCTCTTTTTTACACTTTAAAAGAGAAAAATGAGTGTTTGATTACTTCTAGAAAAAGAAGGGAGATTAAAGGCTTTGTAAGCTTAGATGAAGTTTTAAAAAGCGAATATATAGTTGTCTCAATTGCCGTTCAAGCTATTAGGGGATTTTTAAAAAAAGTGGATTTAAAAGATAAAAAAATTTTAGTGGCAAGTAAAGGGATAGACAATAAAGAATTGAAATTTATAAATGAGCTTTTTGAAGAGTATGTAAGCAAAGATAATTTAGCATTTTTATCCGGTCCTTCATTTGCTAAAGAGGTTAGAGAAAAAAAACCGACAGCCCTTGTAGTTGCGTCTAAAAATATCAAGTTGGCAGAAAAATTCGCTTCTTTTTTTCCTTCTTATTTAAAAATGTATACTTCTTTGGATGTTGAGGGGGTTGAGGTTGCCGGTGCTTATAAAAACGTAATAGCTATTGCAAGTGGAGTTTGTGAAGGGCTAAACCTTGGAAACAACGCAAAAGCCGCACTTCTTGCAAGGGGACTCGTGGAAATGGATAGATTTGGAGAAAAATTTGGTGCTAAAAAAGATACGTTTTTAGGAGTGGCCGGAAGTGGGGATTTGTTTTTGACGGCAAATTCTACAATGAGCAGAAATTATAGAGTAGGGCTTAATTTGGCTAAAGGTAAGCTTCTTGAAGATATATTAACAGAACTTGGCGAAATTGCCGAAGGTGTTTATACAACAAAAGCGATTTATGAGATAGCTAAAAGAAAAAATATCTACACTCCGATTGCAAACGAAGTTTATAGAATTATTTATGAGGGTAAAAACCCTCAAGAAAGTTTAAAAGATTTATTAAATTAATCTTTTTTTTCTGTAGGTTGTACTTTAGTTTTTGCTCCAAGAGCGATTGAAAGTATCATTCCCGTTGCAATTACACACATTGCAATTGCAACGAATCCACCGAATGGTCCAGCGAAATCCATAATTTCTCCTTTTTTGCTTTTGATTATTATAGCAAATTATGTGAATATGTGAATAAGTTTTGATAAAATTTTCTCAAAAAAAGAAGAAAAGATGAGACTTGATTTGTATTTGGTAACAAACGGTTATACATTTAGCAGAAATAAAGCCCAGGAACTTATAAAGAAAGGTTATGTAAAAGTTAATGAAAAAATAATTAAAAAACCTTCGTTTATGGTAGAACAAGATGATAAAGTAGAGGTTTTAAAAACTCAAGAGTATGTATCAAGAGCTGCTTATAAGTTAAAAAACTATCTGGATAAATACAGTCTCTCTTTTGAAAATAAAAATGTGCTTGATATAGGCTCAAGTACCGGTGGATTTACTCAAGTTTCTTTGGAAAAAGGGGCTAAAAAGGTTGTTTCGGTAGATGTGGGAAATAATCAGCTTCATTTTTCTTTAAGAGATAATCCTAAAATAGAGGTTTTTGAAAATACGGATATAAGAGACTTTCAACATCCTAAGAAGTTTGATATAGTAGTAAGTGACGTTAGTTTTATTTCATTGTTTAAAATTTTGGATAAAATAGATTCTTTAATCGAAAAAGGGGAGATTATTTTACTTTTTAAGCCTCAATTTGAGGTCGGGCGTGAAGTAAAAAGGGATAAAAGAGGAGTTGTAACCGATAAAGCAGCTATAAAAAAAGCAAGAAGTGATTTTGAAAAAGAGACAAAAAAACTTAATTGGAAACTTTTAAGAAGTGAAGAATCTAGTATAAAAGGAAAAGAGGGAAATATCGAGTATATTTACCATTTCGTAAAGGAAAATAATGATAAAAAGATATCCGACTAAAAAAATAAAAGTAGCAAATGTGGAAATTGGAGGAGACGCTCCTATTTCCGTGCAGTCTATGACATACTCTAAAACAAAAGATATTAAAAACACTTTAAATCAAATAAACGAACTCTATTTTGCAGGGGCTGATATAGTAAGAGTTGCCGTTTTGGATGAGGATGACGCAAACGCTTTAAAAAAGATTAAAGAAAAATCTCCTCTTCCTATAATCGCCGATATTCATTTTAACTATCGTTTAGGGTTAAAAGCTGCGGAAGTGGTTGACGGTCTTAGGATTAATCCCGGTAATATCGGAGGGAAAGAGAGAATAAAAGCTATTGTGGATGTATGTAAGGCAAGAGGGATTCCTATAAGAATAGGGGTAAATGCCGGGTCTTTGGAAGAACATCTTGAAAATAGATACGGCCAGACTCCAAAGGCTATGGTTGAGTCTGCTCTTTGGCATATTAAGTTTTTAGAAGATTTGGATTTTACGGATATAAAAGTCTCTTTAAAAGCAAGTGACGTCCAAAGAACTGTTAAGGCGTATAGAATGCTTAGACCTCTTGTTGAGTATCCTTTTCATTTGGGGGTTACGGAAGCCGGTACAAAATTTCACGCTACTATTAAATCGGCAGCGGCTTTCGGGGCACTTTTGTTTGATGGGATAGGAGATACGCTTAGGGTTTCCATTACCGGTGAACTTGAAGAAGAGATAAGGGTAGGAAAGGCTATTTTAAAAGATTTGGGCCTTTTAAAAGAGGGTGTTAATATTATCTCTTGTCCTACTTGTGGAAGGATTGAAGTCGATTTGCCACCTATTGTAGAAGCAGTTGAAAAGGTTACTAGAGATATTAAAAAACCTTTAAATCTTGCCGTAATGGGTTGTGTGGTAAATGCTATAGGAGAAGCAAAAGAAGCAGATGTGGCTATAGCGTGTGGTAAGGGGTATGGGCTTATTATAAAAAAAGGTAAAGTTATAGGTAAATATAAAGAAGATGAACTGCTTGAGAAATTTTTGGAAGAAGTTAAAAAGGAGAGCGAATGAATTCAGCCGGTTTGATAACGATTGTAGTTTTAGGTGTGGCTTCTATGGCTTTTATTTTTATGTTTTTGATTTTAAGGAAAGTTGAGGTAAATGAAGAAAGAATTGCTAGAATTTTGGGTGAAGATTTGAAAAAAATAAAAAAGGCAAAAGATGACGAAGAGTTAAAAGAGATTATAAGGTCTTTACCTAGAAATAAAAGAACAAAATTAAAAACTCTTTTTGAATCTCAAGATATAAGAATAGCCGTTAATGAAATTAAAAAACATATCCTAAAGGTTAATCCTTTGGAAAATTAATACGTAAATTAGGGTCTGCTAGTACCTCATCGATAATAATTTCCAAATCTTCTTTAGCTTTTTTTAGGATATTGAATTTACCTTCGTTTTCAGATAAAATAACACCTATTTCAATAGGATTGTTTGAAGCTTTAAGTTCTTCTATCAGTTGTTCATCGTCTGTTTGAATATATAGGCTTTTATATTGTAGGGTTGCTATTGAATCTTTAAACGGATACGTAATTTTAATAATCATAAAAAACCTTTTTTTATAATTTTAGCATAAAAGGAAAAAATTGTGGAACTTTATAATCTTGATATAGAAAGAGGAGTTCTTAGTGCCATACTTTTTGATGGAAAAGTTTATGAAGATGTTGCTTCTATTTTAAAACCTCAAGACTTTTATCTACCTTTTCATCAGTATGTATTTGAAGCGATGGAGGAACTTTATAAAAAAGATTATCCTATAGATGAAGTTTTTTTAAGGGATTTTTTAACTAAACAAAACAGATTTGATGAAGAGTTGTTTTTGGAAATCTTAGGAACGGCTCCTATAGAAGCCGTTGAAGCGTATGCAAAAGAGATAAAAGATTTGGCTGTAAAAAGAGAGCTTATTCATTTATCAAATGAAATAAAAAAAATAGTTTTGGAAGAGGATAAAAGGGCTATTGAAGAGGTTGAAGAGATTCAAGGGAAACTTTTTGCAATAGCCACTTCAAATTTGGCAGGGGATTTTAAAAACTCTTTTTCCATTGTTACGAAGACTTTAGAGTATATTGAAGAGCAGAAAAAGAAAAAAAACCAAATAGTAACCGGGCTTGATACCGGGTTTAGCGAACTTAATAGAATGACTAGCGGATTTGGAGAGGGGGATTTGATAATTATTGCAGCAAGACCTAGTATGGGTAAAACAGCATTTGCACTAAACTTGGCTTTAAATGTATTAAAACAAGACAAGGGTGTGGCTATATTTTCTCTTGAAATGCCTGCAGAACAGCTGATGCTAAGAATGCTTAGTGCTGCCGGGAATATCCCTTTGCAGGATTTAAGAAGAGGGAATTTGTCTCCGGAGGAGTGGAGTAAACTTAGCGAACTTGCAGATGAGTTTAGTCAAAAGCCTCTTTTTGTGGATGATGAAGGGAATGTAAATATTCATACTATAAGAGCTAAACTTAGAAAACTGAAAATACAAAATCCTAGTTTGTCTTTAGCTATAATAGACTATTTGCAGCTAATTTCTTCGGACCAAAGAGAGAGGCATTTGGCTATTGCGGAAATTAGTAGAAGTTTAAAACTTTTAGCAAGAGAACTTCAAATTCCTATAATCGCACTTTCGCAGTTAAACAGGTCGCTTGAGAGTAGACCGAATAAGCGTCCTATGTTAAGTGACTTAAGAGAATCCGGTGCAATCGAACAAGACGCCGATATTATTATGTTTATTTATAGAGATGATGTGTATAAAGCTATGGAAGCCAGACAAAAACAAAAAGAGGCCCTTGAAAAGGGAAAAGCCGTTGAGGTTGATTTTCAGGAAAAAGAAGTGGAAGATGCTGAAATAATTATAGGAAAACAAAGAAACGGACCGACTGGGACGGTTGAAATGTTATTTCATAAAAAATATACTTTATTTACTGATAAATACAGTGAAGTTAAAGAGATTCAAATGAATGAAGCTGAAATAGAACTTCCTCCTATTTAATGAAAAAAGTAGTTGCTTTAATAGGGATTTTAATTGTTTTTAGGGTTTTTATTTCTTTTTTAGGTTATTTGGAGTTTAAATCTCATAAAGTATTGAAAATTAACGCTAAAGTGGTAAATCAATATAAAAAGAAAAACTATTGGGTCTTAAAACTAAAAACTACTTCTCTCTCTTTTTATACCACTTCAAAAGACAACTTAAAAAACCTCTTAAACGATAACGTAAAACTTGATATTATTACTTTAAAAGTCTCTTTTTTTGATTATCTTTTTACGTTTTATGCTCCTAGTTTTAATTTAAAGCTTTTACCTTTAAGTAAAATTCAGATTTTTATTGCTTTTCAACATAAAGATGAAAAACTCTCAAACCTTTTTAGGGCGTTGTTTTTAGGAGAGAGTATGGATTATAAGACTAAAGAGGAGTTAAGTACTCTTGGAATTTCTCATCTTTTGGCTTTAAGTGGACTTCATTTAGGGTTTATTTCTATGTTTTTGTATTTTGTTCTTTTGCCCGTTTATAAGATTTTTCATTCTAAATTCCCTTATAGAAACAGGTTTTTTGATTTGGGGGTGGTTGTTTTGGCGGTTGAGTTTTTGTATCTTTATTTTACCTCTTTTCCCCCTTCTTTGGTTAGGGCTTTTGTCTTGGAAGTTGTTGTTTTTTTGTATATGATGTATTTAAAAAAGCCTTTTTCGCTGGAAGTTTTATTAATGGTTATTGTTATTTCTTTTATTGTTTTTGGTTTTAAGGTGTTCTCTTTGGGGTATTTTTTGAGTATTTTAGGGGTTTTTTATATCTATCTTTTTTTTAATCATTTTAGATTCGGATTTTTAAGTTCCGTTTTGCTTAGTTTTTATATGTTTTTAGTGATGTTTGTGATATCTCATACGTTTTTTTGTAATTTTAATATGTACCAGCTTTTTTCGCCTTTTGTAAATATAGCTTTTTCACTTTTTTATCCTTTGGAAGTGCTTTTGCATTTTATAGGTTTTGGAGGTGTGTTTGATAATGTTATTAAGAGTTATCTTTTATTGGGGGATAAGTTTGTTTGTGTTAAGTTTCCTTTGATTTTTGGAGTTTTATTTATTTTGGTTAGTTTTTGGGCTTTTTTCTCAAAAAGAGTTTTTTTTGGTATAAATTTAATATCATTAATATCAATATTTTATGCAATAGGAGAGAGTATTGGATAAGTTTAAAGACGTAAAAGAGTATGCGAATTATTTTAAAGAATTGGTGGAAAAGGAAAGAATTGCCGAAAAAGAGTTTCATTTAAACGAAATTAAGCGTTTAAGTGGAGTTGAGAGGCAAAAAAGAGGAAGAGCCGTCCTTGGGCTTAGGATGAAATTTGTAGGAGAGTTTTTAGATTTTAAGATTTATAAATTTAACAGAAACAATATGCCAGAACATCAAATAAAAGTTGGCGATATCGTTTTGGTTAGTAAAGGTGAACCTTTAAAATTCGCTCAAGAAGCAACGGTTAGCGGGGTTGGCAAAAACTTTATAGAAGTTTATTCAAAAGAACCGATTTTTCGTTCTAAACTTTATAGGTTGGATTTGTTTGTAAACGATATAACCTTTAAAAGAATGATAAAAGCCCTAGAAAATGTGGAAAACGAAAATATTCAAAATGACACGGATATTTTAATAGGTAAAAAACTTCCTAAAATTGAAGAAGAGGAAGTTACATCGAAAATTTTAAATGAATCTCAAAATATAGCCTTAAGAAAATCTATCAATTCGGATATTTTTTTGATTCATGGACCTCCGGGTACGGGAAAAACTACAACCTTAGCTGAAGTTATAAAAAAGCACATAGGAAAAAAACTTTTAGTTGCGGCAGACAGTAACGTAGCCGTTGATAATCTTCTTGAAAAACTTAAAGACTATAACGTAGTAAGAATAGGGCATCCGGCAAAAATGGATTCTAGACTTATGAAGTATTCTTTAGACGTTAAAATAAGACGTGATAAAAGATATAAAGAAATTGAAAAGATTATTAAAAAAATTGACGATTTAAAATATCTACAGGATAAAAAATATAAAAAGCCTACTCCAGGAAGACGCAGAGGTTTAAGTGATGAAGAGATTTTAAAATATGCTAAAGAAAACAGAAGTGCTAGGGGAGTTTTAAGAGAGTGGATGAAGGAGATGGCAGAATGGATTAAGATTCAGAAAAACATCAATAAACTTTATGATGAAAAGAATAAAAAAACAGAAATTATTATGAATGATATTTTGGATAATGCAGAAATTATTTTTGCTACCAATTCTGCTTGTGGAGGAGAGTTTTTGGAAAACAGAACGTTTGATGTAGCGTTTATAGATGAAGCAGCTCAAGCTATGGAACCTAGCACCCTTATACCTTATATAAAGGCAAAAAGAGTTGTGTTTGCCGGTGACCATAAGCAGTTGCCACCTACTATTTTAAGTAATGACGAAAAATTGAAAATCAGTATGTTTGAGAGGTTTAGTGCCATTTATCCGTCTGCTATGCATACGCTGGGGGTTCAATATAGAATGAATAAAAAAATAAACGATTTTCCAAGTTGCGAATTTTATGATTGTAAAGTAAAAACCGATAAAAGCGTGGAGAATATAACTATTTTAGATTTAGGTATTGATATTGACGATTATGGGAAAGAAGAGCCTTTAGTGTTTATAGATACGTGTGGAAAATTTTTGGAAAAAAGCAAAAAAGATTCTCCTTCAAAGTATAACCCTTTAGAAGCCGAATTCGTAAAAGATATGGTTAAAAGATTTTTAGAAAAAGGAAAAGAGGAGTTTATAGGGGTTATTACTCCTTATAAAGACCACGAAGAGTATATAAAGAGCATTCTTGAAAAAGAGAATATAAAAGATGTGGAAGTAAAAAGCGTTGACGGATTTCAGGGAAGAGAAAAAGAGATTATAATATTAAGCCTTGTAAGAGCGAACTCTAAAGAAGAGATAGGGTTTTTAAGCGATATAAGACGTTTAAACGTAGCTATTACAAGGGCTAAGAGAAAGTTGATTATTGTAGGAGATACTAAAACGTTAAGCAGTAATGAAACGTATAAAAGATTAATCGATTATATTAAAGAAAAAGGGTTTTTTGCTATAATTTGAAATTAAAATTAGATTAAAAGGAATAATATGAGAAAAAATTTAATTTTACTTTATTTTCTTTTAATGGCCGGTATGTTTTTGGGTTGTAGTGTTAAAAAAGTTACCATAAAAGCTCAATTACCGGCGGAAAATGATAGTTTGACCAAAAGAAAAAAAATAGCGGTTTTACCTTTTAAAGGAGATAATATTAATTTTGCTGGAAGATTGGAATCTAAACTTGCGAACGTTCAGGTTAACGGAAAATCTTATTTTAAGGTAATTAATAGGGATAAAATAGGAGATGTATTAAAAGAGCTTAAATTGCAATCTAGTGATTTGGTTGGAGATAAAGCGGCCAGATTCGGAAAATTAGCAGGAGCCAAAGTATTAATTACCGGGAATGTAAAAACTTCTGTTACTAATAGTTCTTATCAAGACCCTAGACAGGTATGTGCTAGTTACGATAGAAAAGGCAGATGTTTGTATTATAAAACAGTTTATGTTACTTGTAGAACTTCCGATGCTACTTTTAACGCTTCCATTAATGCGATTGATGTTAATACGGCTCAAATAGTTGATGCGGTAAATATATCTAAAAAATATCATGGAGATAGTTGTAAAGATACCGGTGTTTCTATTTTCGGTTTGGGAAGTACGAAAAAATTTAAAACCGCTCAGGAAGCTTTAAACAATTTAGCCGATGAAGCGGCGACGGAATATGTGAATAGAGTGGCTCCTCATTACGTATTATTGCAAGTGGAGTTAATGGATAAAGTAAAAAGTATTGATTTAAGCAATATGCAAGAAAAACAATTTGAAAATGCTTTAATTTATATAGAACACGGAAGAATAAAAAAAGCAGAGTATATTTTGAAAAAATTGAATGAAGAAACTGGAGAAAAGTCTTTTGAAATAGCTTATGATTTGGGAGTGGTGGAAGAGGCTTTAGGAAAACTTAATGAAGCGAAAGCGGCTTATTCTTTAGCGGATAGAATAATTACGGATAGCGGAGAAGAGTCTAATGAATTAGTTGATAAGGCTATTAAAAGAATTAATGTTTTACTTAAAAAAAGAGAGCAACTTAAAAAGCAGTTAAATGCATAAAATATTTCTCTTTTTTCTTTTCTTATTTATAATAAGCGGATGTTCTTCTCATACTTATGTAGCTCCTAAACCTAAAAAATTACCGGTATGGTATTTGAATCCTCCTAAAAATAGTGAGAATATAGTTTATGTAACCGGTAGCGGTATTAATAAAAAAGAAGCTATTTTAAACGCTCTTTCTAATTTTATAGCCGGATATAGTATAAAAATATCCTCTGTTTTAAATATAAATAAAAAGAGTTTCGGAGGAGGGTTATATAATAAAAACGTGAATTATGACGTTAAAGCCGTTATAAGTGGTTTTGAAGTTTCAGATTATGAAGTTGTAAAAGTTTATCAATATAAGTTTGATAACGTATTGGTTCTTGTAAAAGTTGACACTTCAAAACTTTTTGATATTCAAAAAGCGAAACTTGATGATAGGTTCAATAGATATAGATTGGAGTTTCGTACTCTTTTGAAAGAAAACAAAATTAAACGCTTAATAGGACTTGAAAATTTGCTCCGGAAGTTAGATAAAGAAAAAAACTATTTATATGTTTTAAAGGGAATGAATCCTAAATTTGACATTAAAAAATATTTAACTTTTATCGATACGGTTTATAATACTTATTTACGGACTAAAACTTCTTTAAAAATATGTGTAAAATGCAATGTTTTGCCTATTAAACGCGATATCGAAAAATATTTGATAAAGCATAACGTTAAAATAGGGAATAGCGATACTGTTTTAGACGTTAAAATAAATAAAAAGAGTTCCGATTCTATTATGAGTTTAGAGGTTTATAATATTTATCTTATTCTTAAAAAAGAGGATACTGTAATAGGGAGTAACGGTTTTAAAATAGTTGTTCCTAAAAATGCGAATTTAAATAATCAGTTATACGACGAAATAAAAAATTTAAACATTAAGGAGTTTTTTAATATAAAATGAAAGTGGAAATTAAAAAAGAAGGTTATTTAAAATTAAAAAAACGTCTGCCTTGGCTTTATAAAAACGAGATTGTACAAATACCTAAATGTGATAAAGGAAGTATTGCGGATTTGGTTTATAAAGGCGAATTTGTTGCAAAAGCCTTTATAAATCCTTTAAGTAAGATTACGGCTAGGATTTTGAGCTTTGAGAATGAGAATATAGATAGCGAATTTTTTAAAAGGCGTATAAAAAAAGCTGTTTATAAAAGAAGATTTAATAATACCGATTCGTTTAGATTAATTCACAGTGAAGCCGATTTTTTACCGGGGCTTATTGTGGATAAATACGGAGATAATTTGGTTGTTAGTTTTACAAGTGCGGGTATGGATAATTTTAAAGGTGTGATTATTAAGAGTTTAATTGATATTTTATCTCCTAAAGGAATTTATGAAAAAGGGGATAAAATAAGAGAGAAAGAGGGATTGGATGTTGAATCTTATACGTTATACGGAGAAGTTGATGATGAGTTTGTGATTATTGAAAATTCTAAAAAATTTTTAACTCATTTAAAAGAGGGACAAAAGACGGGATTTTTCTTAGACCAGAGAAAAAACAGAGAAATAGTAGGAAATTACGGAAATAAAAAAACTCTCGATTTGTTTGCAAATGCCGGTGGATTTGGGATATATGCAAATGCCGAATATACTAAATTCGTAGAAATTTCTCCTCTTGCTTGTTCTCAAATAGAGAAAAACTGCGAATTAAATTCACTAAGAAACTATGAAATTATAAAAGACGATGTTTTTAAGTTCTTAGAGAGTGAAAAAGAAAAATACGATTTAATTATAGTAGACCCTCCGGCTTTTGCAAAAAATAAAAAAGCAAGAACAGGAGCTATTAAAGGGTGGAAATATTTAATAGTAAACTCTCTTAAACTCTTAGAAAAAGAAGGGTATTTGGCTCTTTTTAGCTGTTCTCACTCTATTACAAGTAAAGATTTGCTTGATTTAGCGTTAAGCAGCAGTATTATAGATAATAGTTATTTGGAAGTTGTTGAGTTTTTAAAGCAGGATGTCGACCACCCTTATATGTTAAATATTCCAAACTCTTTATATTTAACCGGTGTGTTGTTAAGAAAAGTTTAAGGGAATTAAATGGAAGAGTTAAAAAACGATAAATTTACTCAAATAGGGCTTTATTTTTTGTTTAAGTCTTATGATAAGAAAAGTTTAGAAGAATTTTTAAAAGAGTATTCGCTAGAAGATTTGATAAAGTATTACGATAAATTTAACACTTTGTATTTAGATGAAGATGAGCTTTTTAATTATTTTGACGGGGATTATGAAAAAGTGGCTAAAGATTTAGCTCTTTTTTTCGCTCCTTTTTTACCGGAAGATTTTATAATGAGCAAAGATTTGGAAAAATTAAAATCCGATTTATCTAAAATTTACGGGGATGAAATAGCCGATGCCATTGTTAAGGCGTTGGAGATTTTGAGTTTGTTGGGAATGGATTATGATATTAAGGAAAAAAAGTATCTTTTAAAAGAAGTTTTTAAGATTATGCATCTTTTGGCTAAAATACTTAAAATCTTAAAGGTAAGTGATGCTTAAAAATTTGCAAAAGCATATAAAAATAATCGATACTCCTCTTGATGTAAATCTTGAAATTCCACATCTTGCATATATTGAAGCAAAAAAGAAAAATCCAAAGATTTTAATGTTTACAAATCCTGTTGATGGTGATAAAAAGTTCGATATTCCGGTTGTTATGAATATTTTTGCAAACGATGAGGTTGTAAGAGAGATTTTTGGAAGGGATTTAGAAGAGATTGCCAAAGAGATTGAAGAGCTTATAAAAATGAAACCTCCAAAAACTTTAAGCGAAAAACTCAAAGCGTTTGGAAAACTTTTTGCCGTTAAAAACACTATTCCAAAAAGAGTAAAAGAAGCAGAGTGTCAGTATCATATTTATGAGGGCGAAGCCGCAACTCTTGATATGCTGCCAATTCTTAAAACGTGGGAGGAAGATGGCGGTAAGTTTATTACAATGGGGCAAGTTTATACAAAAAGTCTTGATGGAAATATTAGAAATGTTGGGATGTATAGATTGCAAGTTTATGATAATAAGCGCCTTGGACTTCACTGGCAAATTCATAAAGACTCAGCACATCTATTTTGGGAGTATAAAAAAGCAGGTCTTAAAATGCCAGTAGCCGTTGCAATTGGAGGAGACCCTCTATTTACCTGGTGTGCTACAGCCCCTATGCCTTCTGGAATATTTGAAGTTATGCTTTATGGATTTATAAGAAGAAAAAATCCTCGCCTTGTTAAGTGTATAAGCAATGACTTAGAAGTCCCGGCAGATGCTGATATTGTGATTGAAGGGTGGTGTGACCCGAATGAAATGGAAATTGAAGGGATGTTTGGAGACCATACTGGATACTATACTCTTAAAAAACCATTTCCTGTTATGCACATTCATACAATTACCACAAAAAAAGACCCGGTATATTACGCAACGGTTGTTGGAAAACCTCCACTTGAAGATAAGTATATGGGGTATGCTACTGAGAGGATATTTTTGCCACTTTTAAAAACCACAGCTCCGGATTTAATTGACTATGCAATGCCGGAGAATGGGGTTTTTCATAATTTAATACTTTGTAAAATATCCACAAGATACCCGGGACACAGCCTTCAAATTATGCACTCTCTTTGGGGGGTTGGGCAGATGAGTTTTGTAAAACACGCTATTTTTGTAAATAAAGACGCTCCTCCTCTTAGAGATTATGAAAAAATAACCGAATATATCCTAAATCATTTTGACTCTAAAAATTTACTTATCAGTAAAGGAATAGTAGATGAGCTTGACCATTCAAGTATAAAAGAGCTTGTAGGTGGAAAACTTGGTATTGATGCTACAAAAGAGGCTAAGGGAATTGATATTGAGATTTTAGACGATAAAGGGCTTTTTGATAAAATGAAAGAACTTGATGAAAGTATAGAGGAAGTTAAGCAGTATATGATTCATACTAAAAATCCAATTTGCGTAATAAAATATAAAAAAACAAAAAAAGCCCGTGAAATTTTTGATAAATTAAAAGCACTAAAAAAACATATTAGAATTGTAGTGTTTATCAATACCCCTGAGACTTTTAATCCTTATATGCTAATTTGGAGGGTAACAAATAATATTGATGCTCTTAGAGATGTGTGGATTGAAGAGATTATAGGAGTTGATGGGACAAATAAAGATAAAAATATTGATGATTTTGATAGAGAATGGCCTCCTGATGTTGATTCTACAAAAGAAGTGATTGAAAAATTAAAAAATCTTGGGCTAATTGAAGGGATAAGCGAAGAGGAGCTTAAGAGATATCAGGTTATATAAGGATACTTTTTATATACTCTTCTAGTTTTTTTAGCTCTTCTTTGTCTTCACTTTCGAAAATCATTTCTATGATTATTTTGTTTGTTGTATAGATAAAAATGCTAAATTCCGGTTTTATAGGGTTTTGAAGGTTTCTTTTTATCGTAAAAAAGCTAATGGCATCTCTTTTTAACTTCATCTCTTCCACTTCTTTATCATCGATTTTTATGATAGAATTAATTTCACTTTTGCTGTTTGATTTAATAGAGAGTGCGTTTGGAGTTAAAAGTTCTATTAAGTCGATGTAATTCATTTCAAATCCTTTTTTTTAAAATTATACTAAGGAGTTGGAAATTAAGCAAATAATTAATGAATATAATACCCCCAAATGTCAAGACAATAATTTAAGAAATTTAAATTACATCTATTAAGCTACTTTATGTAACTTTTTTTTATAAACATTCATAGGTTTATCATAACCAAGTGATGAATGAAATCTTTTGTTATTGTAAAAATCGATAAAGTTTTTTATACCTTCTTTCAACTCCTTGACATTTTCATACTCCTTAATATAAATCTCCTCATATTTTAACGTTTTGAAAAATATCTCAATTACAATATTGTCAATGGCTCTGCCTTTTGAATTCATTGAAATTTTGATACCATTGTTTTTATACCAATTCCAAGTTATTATGATTTTAGGGGTGTTTTTGTTGTTTAGAGCTTTTAAGAAAAAGTCTCTTTTAGAACCTCTTTTTAAGAAGATAAGAAGACCTCATAAAGAGAGTGTATATAGTTTCTTAAAAAGTTTCAATAATGAAAAGCTTGATGAAATTAACGAACTTTATCATAAAATTACATACTATAAAGTTATAAAAGAGGAGATAAAAAACTAAAAAAACTGATTAAGGAGTTTAAGTGGAGTTAAAAGAGATATTTTTATTTAAAGGTTTAAGTGAGGAGGAGTTAAAGGAAATTGAGTGTTTTTCTATTTTAAAACATCTTAAAAAAGATGAAGTGGTGTTTTATGAAAAGGAAAATCCGGCTTATTTACATCTTTTGTTAAAAGGAAGTGCAAGGGTGTATAAAGTGGATAATAAAGGAAATGAGCTTATTATCCATAAATTTATGCCGGTTTCGTTAATAGCCGAACTTGCTAATTTTGAAAACATTCCTTATCCGGCTAACTGTGCTATGGATAGTGACGGGGTAATTTTAAAAATAGAATTTGAGAAATTTAAAAAATTTATGAAAAGTGGGGATGTCTGTTTTTCCATAATGAGTTCTTTACTTAAAAAAATGAAATTTTTAGATGGTATTATCCAAGATAATCTTATTTTAGATACCGAAACAAAAATTGCTAAGTTTATTTATGAGAACGAAAAACTCTTTTTTGAATTAAAACAGCATAATATAGCTGCTATTTTAAATATAAAGCCCGAAACCTTAAGTAGAAAATTAAAAAAATTTAAAGAGTTGGGAATTATCGAAAATAGAGGTAGTAAGCTTATAGTAAAAGATAAAGAAAAAATTAAACGATATTTTAGGTGGTAGTGATTTTTAGGGGCAAAAAGCCCCGAAGGAGGATTGTGTGATTAATTAGCTAATTCTGTTCCGAAATCTTTGTGGATATCTCCACTTATTACACCGAAATTGAAGTTTTCAACTAAAAAGTTTACAATAGCTTCGTCTGCAAATTGAGGAGCGTTTGGTCCTATTAAGATATCTTTTATTCCAAGGCTTAGCAATGCTAAAAGAATAATAATTGCTTTTTGCTCCATCCATAAAAGTGCTATTGAAATTGGTAAATCGTTTACATCTTCTACACCTAACGCATTTGCTACGGCAAGTGCTATATGAACGGCTCCATTGGAATCGTTACATTGACCAAGGTCTATGTATCTTGGGATATCAGTACCAGGTACTGTTCCGAAGTCCACATCGTTAAATCTGAATTTACCACAGCTTGATGTGATGATAATATGGTCTTTTGGTACTGCAAGAGCTAATTCTCTAAAGTAATCTCTTTTTCTACCAGGTGCGTCACATCCGGCAATTACCCATACTCTTTTTAGCTTACCTTTATTTATGGCTTCTAAAATTTTAGCTCCATATACATCAATAACTGTTTTATAGTGATGTCCTGTTTTGATTTTTTCATCACTCTCAAATCCTGTTACATCTGGAAGTTCTAAGGTATGGTCAATTAACGGGTCGAAATTATCGTTTTCAATTTTTTTTGCACCTTCGATACCTACGATTTTATAAGTATAAAGTCTATCGATATAATTTTTAACTTTTGGTGATTTTTCCGGTGGTACGATACAGTTGGTGTTTACTACGCACGTTCCGTTCCATTTAGAAAAAATATCTGTTTGGTCAAACCATGCTTTACCGATGTTACCTTTTAGATTTTTGAATTTTCTAAGATGTGGGTATCCGTGTGCCGGTAACATTTCAGAGTGAGTGTATACGTTTATTTTATCGGATAAACCTCTCTCTTCAATTCTTTTTAGAAGTTTTTCAAGCATATCAAGGTTATGACCAGAAACTAAAATACCTTTTCCTTCGGCTTTATTTTGAGTAACTTCTATTGGAGTTGGTATTCCTAGTGCTTTTGTATGAAGGTCGGATAATAAATCCATAACTTTTACACCGGCGTTTCCTACTTTCATAAGCTGTTGAATATGCTCGTCAAAGTTAAAGTTTACATTTGTTAGAGTAAAATATAAAGTTTCGCTTGTTACATCATCAATTTCAAGCATTGTTTTCCAGTCGTTGTCATTACCGAATTTTTCGATAAGTTCTCTTGCGTGTTCTCTATATGCGGATAAACCTCTAAGACCGTAAGTCATTAAATCTTGAAGTCTTGCTTTTGTAGAAGTTTTACCGCATACACCTTTGCTTTCACCGTGGCTTCCACATCCACCCGGTGCACTCATTTCACATTGCCAACATAAAAATTGTAGATCACAAGATTTTGAAAGTCCTTCTTTTTTTCCGAATAATCCGAACATTTTTTGCTCCTTAAGTTTTTTTTACAGGAGCATTGTAAAATATTTAAAAAATTAAATCATTGATTTTAATCAATAGAGTTATTTTTTTATTCTTTTTAGTTTTTCTATTCCTTTTAAATCTTCTTCATTCCATTGATAGTAAGTTCCGAAAATTCTATCCCATATGTCGGTTGTGATTCCGTGGTTTAGTTTCGGTTTTTTATGATGAACGAAATGAAATTCTTGCATATATCTCCAATAATTGCTAGCAAATTCGCGTCTATGCATAATGTGATGCATTATTCCGTAGTTAAAATACCCTAAAGTCATTCCTCCTACTATTGCAAAAGCGTCGCTACTTGGCATAAAAAAGTGAAACAGCCACGCAAAAAAAGAAGCTATTACGGCACTCATAAAAAACGGCATTGCATCGTAACTAAAAGGGTTTTGATGATGGTGAGCGTGACCTTCTATGAAAATTTTTAGTGGATGTTCTTCATGAAATAGCCAAGCATGAACGGCATATTCCAAAAACGTAAAAAATATTACTCCTACAATAAATAAAGCAAAGCTTGCCCAAATGTCTTTTGAATAGTATAAACTTAATCCTAAAAACACTACTGCAGTTAAAAAATCGGTAAATAAACTTAAATAGTAATTACATTTTGAAGCAGTTATTTTTAAGATGATTTCTTTCATTTTCCTCTCCTTAAGAAAAGCTTATAGGTGTGATAATTTGTAATTATATCAGAAAAAAATATTCTTGTGGTATAATTTATAAAAAAAATAAAAAAGGATTTTTTAATGTTTGAAAGTAGAAGAGAAACTGGAAAGTTGTTGGTTCAAAGATTAAAAAAACTTCAAGATGAAAAAAGAATCATAGACCCGGTGGTTGTTGCTATTCCAAGAGGAGGAGTGGTGGTAGGTGCTGAAATTGCAAAAGAGTTAAATGTTCCTTTGGATTTACTTTTTGTAAAAAAAATACCGGCTCCTAATAACGAAAAACTTACCATAGGCAGTATTAGCGAAAATGGATTGGTGTTTTTAAATCAAGCTTTAGTTAATACGTTAGATGTGGATGAAAATTATTTACAAGAAAAAGGAATTGAAAAAATTCAAGAAATGGCAAGACTTAGAGATAAATATAAGCACGAACCTATTTTGCTTGAAGATAAGGATGTGATTTTAGTCGATGATGGTATAGCAACGGGTGCTAGTATGTATCTTGCTGCTCAAAGTATCGTAAGAGACAGACCAAGAAGCGTAATAATTGCAGCTCCTGTTATGCTAAATGACGATACTATTATAAACACTTTAAAAAGTGTATCTCATCATATGGAAATTTTAAAAACTGCTGATAATTTTATGAGTGTCAGTAAGTGGTATGAGGATTTTCCTCAATTAAGTGATAAAGAAGTCAAAGATATTTTAAAAGAGTTTCAATAATTAATGGTGCGACGGGAGGGACTCGAACCCTCACGGGCTTATGCCCACAAGGCCCTCAACCTTGCGTGTCTACCAATTCCACCACCGTCGCTTGGATTGAAATTATATCAAAAATTTAAGAAAAATAGAAGTTTTTTATTTTTATCTCTTTTTTTATTTTTTCAATTTCGGATTTTATCTTTTTGTTTACTATTTCAAGTAAAGAATCTAGATATTTTTTAAGTTTTTTAGCCGTACTTTCGTCTAGTTCGTAATTTTTTACTATTTTTCCTATTTTTTGCAGTTTTATTAAAAGTTTTTCTTTTGAATTTATTATATTTTCTATTTCGGTATTGGGGTTAAAGATAGAAAAGTTTTTTACGTTTTTAGTAAGAATAATTGTATTTTCGGATTTCACTTCTATATTACAGCCGTCTAATTGTAATATGGTTTTTACTTTTTTGTTTATATAAGTGGTTTTTAAGTGTAAAGTTGTTTTTTGAGAAGGTTTTAAACTGTTACATTGATTTATAAGGAATATGATAAAAGAAGTTAAATCCATAAGAAAATCCCAAAAAAAGGGATTATGCTCCTAGGAACGGGTTAGCGTAAAGAGCAATAAGTGCAAGTACAAGTGCATAAATAACTTGTGCTTCAATCATCGCTAATGCGATGAACATTGTACCCATAAGTTTACCACCCATACCAGGGTTTCTAGCTGTACCAGCGATTGTAGCTGCTGCAGTGTGTCCCATACCGATTGCACCACCAAGTGCTGCAAGACCAAGACCTATTACTGCTGCGATTACGCTGTAAGCTTTAACCATTGTGTCACCATCAGCTGCGAAAGCAAATGCTGCGAAAATTGCCATAAGTGCTACGATTTTTTTCATAGTACGTCCTTTTTGTGATATTTTATTACGTTACGTCCGTTCGGCTTGCGTGTCCCTACTTAACACGTAACGCGTTGAAATTATAATTAAAAAAATTTTTTTTTGCAAGTTAAACTTAAATTAATTTAAAAATTTCTTAATTCTTTTTACTGCAATTTCCAGTTCTTTTATATCTTTTGTATAGGCTATTCTTATGAAGTTTTTAAAATCTCCAAAATCAATTCCAGGTGTTACCGCTACTTTGGCTTCGGTTAAAAGTTCATTGCAAAATTTTAAAGAATCATTGTTATATTCGCTTATATCGCACCATAGATAAAAAGCTCCCTTAGGTTTTGTTATGGGGAAGAGTTCTTTTAGTTCTTCATATAAAAAGTCTTTTCTTTTTTTAAACTCTTTTTTAACTGACTCTAAATAGTTGTAATCAAACGCTTCAAGTGCTGCGTATTGAGAGAGGATAGGGGCTGAAATTAAGATGTTTTGGGCTATTATTTCCGCTTCTCTTAAAAGCTTATCCGGTACTATTATCCATCCTATTCTAAGCCCGGGCATACAAAAAAACTTACTGAATCCGTTTATTACTATTGCGTTTTTATTGTATTTAACGGTGCTCGTATAATCTTCTTCGTAAATTAATCCGTGGTAAAGTTCGTCGCTTATTAAGGTAATGTTGTTGTTTTGGCAGTATTCGCATATTTCTTTTAATTTGTTTTTATTGTAAACGCTACCTGTAGGGTTATTTGGGGATGAAATTAATAGAGTGTCGATATTTTGTGGTATGTCTTGAGGGGTTAATTTATAAGTTTTGATTTTTATAAATTCTTTGTTTTCAAGTTTTGCGAAGTTTTCATAGCAAGGATAACCCGGAGTCGGGGTTGCTATTTTGTTTGAAAAATATAGAGCGATTAAAAAGGCTGTAGAGGTTCCGGTTGTTATTAAAATATTGTTCGGGTTTACGTCTATATTGTAAAAAACTTTATAATGGGCGGCTATTTTTTCTCTTAATTCTGGTAAACCTTTGGATGGGGTATAAGAAAATCTGTTTTCCTTTAAGGCTTTTTGAAGTGCCTTTTTTACACCGGGAGGAGGCAGTAGGTCTGGCTCTCCTATTTCAAGATGAATTACATCTTCAATTTCTTTAGCTTTTTTTACGATATCCATTACGATAAAAGGTTTCATTGTTTTCCTTTAAAGAAGAGGTTTATAAGGAGTTGCGTAAGCTTTTTTCGCTTTTACTTCTACTATTTCGTATTCATAAGGTTTTAAGGTATTTGGGATAATTACGGCTGATAATTTGTTTCCGTATACGCACCCCGTATCAATTCCTAAGGAATTTTTCTTTTTATAAGGATTTTTAAAAGGGGTGTGACCGTATATTATAAAGCTTTCGTGTCCTTTATATACATCTGCCCAAAAGTATCCTTTTTTATTGTGGTTTAGAGGTAAAGATTTATCGTTTTTATCCACTTCTCTGGTAAAAAGCAGCAAGTTTAATTGATGAGAAGAGGGGTTGTTTAAGTGGATTTTGTTTGTTATACCGGCGTGTATTACGGTTAGACGGTTGGTTTTAAAAAAATATGGCATAGAAGAGATAAATTCGAAATCCTCTTTTTTTAATTTAGGATAAATTTTTTGCTGGTCTTCATCAAGAATTACTTTTCTTCCCCACCATTTTCTAAGGTGTTTGTATTCGTGATTTCCTAGAAGAGAGAAAATTTTGTTTTTTCTTACGTATCTTAAAGTTTCAACGCAAAAAGGACCTTTATCTAAAATATCTCCTACGCATATTTCAAAAGAATTTTTGGGAATTAATTTTCTTAATTCCTTAAACTCTTCCAAACATCCGTGAATATCGCCGTATATTACATATTTCATTTGAACTGTTTTAGATAATTACACGCAGATTTATTACCTAATTTACAAGCTTTTTTTAGTAAAAGTACGGCTTTATTCGTATCTTGTTTTACGATGTTTCCTTTATAATAGTAATAAGCCAAAAGAGTACAACTGTCTGCATCGTTTAGTTTGCAACCTTTTTTATAGAATGAAACTGCTTTATTTAAATCTTTTTTAGTACCGATTCCTTTGTTATACATATATCCTACCATTCCACACGCATAAGAGTCGTTTTTTTTACATCTTTTTTCAAAACCTTCAAAAGATTTTTTATATTTACCTTTTAAATAGAGTTTTAAATCCGGGTCGTTTGTAGTTCCGTGTTGAGCAAATAAGAAAACCGCACTTAAAAACGTTAAGATAAATTTTTTCATTTTTAGTTCCTTTTTTTCAAATTATATCAAAAGTATCTCCGAACCTCGGAGCTTTGTTTTAGCTTCAAGCTACGCAGCCAAAGCCGTCGTCATCTTCTTCGAAATCGTGTGAGTGGTTATCGTTTCCTGATATAATGCTTTCTTTAAAGGCGATAGTTTCGCCGTTATTGTAAATTGAATAGTAAATTTTACTAGTGTTTCTTATAGTGTTTATAGTACTGCAATATGTTTCAAGAGAACTTAATACCCATCTTCTTGCAGTCATAGCGTCTGCGTTTGATTCCAATTTATAAATAAAATGAAATTCCGTAAAAATTCTAGGGTATGTCTCTTTTCTTTTATATTCGATTTCTAAAGTAAAGTTTTTTAGTTCGTACCCTTTGTTTTTTGCTATTTCCACAATATCATAAGCCGAGCAGTTTCCAAGCCCGGTTATGAAATAGTCTATAGGAGTGTATTTTTTAGGGTCTATTATGATTACATCTTTTCCGTTTGTAGCTTCGTATAAGTGGTTATTAAGATGTCTTATTTTAATCATTATTCTCCTTTAAAAATTTTTCGAAATATTTTATCTGTTCTTCAACCCTGCTAGGAGATGTGGCACCGTAACTTTTTCTGCTTTTCATTGAGTTTTCAAGGCTTAAATCCACATCATCTTCTATTCTTTCATCTATGCTTTTTAACTCTTCAAGGCTTAAATCGCTTAAATCAACTCCCTTTTCTTCCGCTAACGCAACTGCACGTCCTGTTATATGGTGGGCTTCTCTAAAAGGTATTCCTTTATTTACCAAATAATCGGCTAAATCGGTAGCTGTTAAGTGACCCTTTTTACAAGCTTGTAGCATTTTGTCTTTGTTGATAGTCATAGTTTTTAAAGTTTCATTTAAAATAGTTATTGAAATAAGAGCCGTTTTTACGCTGTCAAATACTCCTTCTTTATCTTCTTGAGTGTCTTTGTTATAAGCTAGAGGAAGCCCTTTCATTACGGTTAGCAAAGCCATTAAATTTCCGTAAGCCCTTCCTGTTTTGCCTCTTATAAGTTCCGGTACGTCCGGGTTTTTCTTTTGAGGCATAATAGAACTTCCGGTTGAATATTCGTCACTTAAGGTAATAAAGCCAAATTCACTTGTTGACCAGATAATAAGCTCTTCACTTATTCTGCTTGCATGCATCATAAGCATTGAAATGTTAAATAACAGTTCAAGTGCAAAATCCCTGTCACTCACCGTATCAAGACAGTTTATTGTAGGTTCGTCAAATCCTAGGGCTTTTGTGGTTTCGAATCTGTTTATGTTATGAGGAGTACCGGCAAGTGCCGCACATCCTAAAGGATTTTTGTTGTTTCTTTTATAGCTTTCGATAAATCTTTCGTAATCTCTTTTAAACATACTGGCATATGCTAACATATGATACGCAAAACTGATAGGCTGGGCGTGTTGAAGATGAGTCATCCCCGGAAGTAGGGTGTGTTTGTGTTCTTTTGCTATATTTACGAAAGTTTTTATTAATTCTTTGATTTTATCTGCAATTTCTAAGTTTCTTTTTAAACTCCATCTTCTGAAATCCACTGCCACCTGGTCGTTTCTGCTTCTTGCGGTATGGAGCTTTTTACCGGTATCGCCAATTAATTCGATAAGTCTTTTTTCTATAGCCATATGCAAGTCTTCATCGCTTATATCCCACTTAAATTCGCCTTTTTCTATTTCTTCTTTTATTTTTAAAAGAGTTTCTTTTATTTTTTCGGCTTCTTCTTTAGTTATAATTCCTTGATTGGCCAACATTTGAGAATGGGCTATACTGCCTTCTATGTCTTCTATGTAAAGTTCTTTGTCAAACATTATAGATGCGTTAAATTCGTCTAAAAGTTTAGCGGCACTTTTAGAGAATCTTCCTCCCCATAGCTTCATAAGCGTTCCTTTTTTGGTAGAATTATACAATAATGAAACTTTAAGGCAAAACAAAGGAGCCCGGGATGATGATAAACAATATAAATTTTCTTCAAGCACATCGGACTTTGATGGATGTAAACACAAACAATATAGCTAATGTAAACACTGAAGATTTTAACTCCACCGATATTAGACTTGATATTTTTTTTTCTCAAGAAAAAAGAAATAAAACTATTTTAGATATATTAAAAGGTTTAAAATGACGAAAAAAATAATAAATTTGCTTTTTGCTACCGCTTCTATTGAAAGATGGAACGATTTGCCAAGGCCGGTTAAGTTTATAGAACTTGACAAACAGGCTCATAAGATGATAATCGCTTACTTTTTGGCTCATTGTGAAAAAGACGTGGATTTTTATAAACTTATTAATTTAGGTATAGCGGAGGTTTTATACAGAGCTATTTTGACGGATTTAAAATCTCCGGTTTACCACTATTTAAGAGAAAAAAACGGTGAAGCTTTAGATAAGTTTGTTTTGGAAAATTTGGATGATGCAATTGATGATGAGTTAAAATATTATGTTAAGGTATTGAATACCGATTTATCAAAAGAGAAACATATTTTATTGGCTGCTGGTTATTTAGCCAGTAAATGGGAGTTTGATATTATTTATAATTTTGCACCTAATATTTACGGTATAGAAGAAACTAAAAGAAATTTGGAAAATTCTCTTGAAGATTTTTATGATTTGGAAGGAATGAAAGTGCTTTCTCTAAAAAAGAAAAGTTATGATTTTATCTCTTTATGCGGTAATTTAAGATTTCAAAAAAGATGGGCTTATGTACCTAGAATTCCGGAAACTTCAGTGCTTGGGCATATGCTTTTTGTTGCGATTGTCTCTTTTTTGTTTACTAAAGAATACGGAGGAAATAAGCAAAAAGCTTGTTATAATTTTTTTACCGGACTTTTTCACGATTTGCCGGAAGCCTTAACAAGAGATATAGTGGCACCCGTTAAACATAATGTAAAAGGTTTGGATGAGATTTTAAAAGAGTATGAAAAAAAGCTAATAGAAGAGAAAATTTTACCTTTAGTTCCTAAAAACATACAAAAAGAACTTAGAATTTTAATAATTGATGAATTTGCGAATAAAATTATTACCGAAGACGGATATGAGATAGTTGATTTTGTAAATAAAGATGTAGTGGGAATTGATGGAAGTTTGGTAAAAATAGCGGATAATTTTGCCGCTTTTGTAGAAGCTTTAAAAAGTATTAAATACGGTATTAAGGCACCGGAACTTAAAAGAGCGGTTGAATTTTGGCAAGAGAAATATAAAAACTTAAAATTATATGGAATAGACTTTTCCAAATATTTTAATAAAGATTTTATAGAATGAGATTTTTAGTTTTATTTATTGCAGTGTTTTTATATTCTGATGTAGGAGTATATTTTTATACGATAAAAATGAATTATGAAGAATTTATAAATTCCTCTTTGCTGGACAAAGATTCGACATATTTATTTGATTTAAACGGTATAATGGTAAAGTATTATAATGTTCGATATTTTTTAAATATGGAGTTTGCTTATGGAAAAAGTATTTATCAAGGAAAAACGTGGAATGGTAAAGATTTAAGATTAATTCAAAAAAACGTTAGTATTTTTAATATGAAAGGAGCTTATTTCTTAAATAAAAAGTTTTATTTATTAGCAGGATATAGAATGTGGAGTAGGGGAAAAAGCGATTATGAAGGGGATTATAACGAAGTTTATTATTGGAGTTATATAGGAATAGGCAAATTCTTTCGTGTTAGAAATTTAACGGCATCGATAGAGTATCAATATGCTATTAACCCTAAGTTAAGAGTTTTATTAGGCAATGGAGCTCTTTTGAGATTAGGAGAGACGAACGGATTATCTGGAGAGATTAGATATTCTTTTTTAATTAATGATATTGTTTGGGAAATTTTTTATAGATGTTGGATGTGGTCCATAGAAAGAAGTGACATTTCTCAATTAATGTTAAAAAATTCTTCTTATTATATATATGAGCCTTCAAGTTTTACTATTAATCAATATTTTGGAATAGGGATAAGGTATTAAGGGAAAATCCCTTAATTGTTAACAATTGTAATAATCGCTTCTACTATGCTAGGGTCTTCTAAAGTTGAAGTGTCTTGTGTGATTTCTTCGCCTTTTGCAATGCTTCTTAAGATTCTTCTCATAATTTTTCCGCTTCTTGTTTTTGGAAGTCCTGGTACAAATGCAAAATTATCAACTTTTGCAATTGCTCCTATTTCTTCTTTTATAATATCGTTTATCTCTTTAGTGATTTCAATCTCTTCTGCTATTGTGTCGTTTTTTAATACGATATAAGCAAATATACTCTCTCCCTTAATATCATCTGGTTTTCCAATTACTGCTACTTCCGCTACGTGAGGATGTTTTTTTATGGAGGCTTCTATTTCTGCAGTTCCTAATCTATGTCCTGAAACGTTTATAACATCATCCACCCTTCCGGTAATCCAAATATATCCGTCTTCATCGTATACTGCTCCGTCTCCACTGAAGTATACTGGTTTTCCGTTCTTTTTAGCAGTTGAAAAATAGCTTTTTACAAATCTGTCCGGGTCGTTCCAGATTGTTCTAATCATACTAGGCCAAGGTTTTGTAATACATAAAAGACCTTTTTCATTTGGAGGCATTTTGTTGCCCTCTTCATCGATAATTTCAGCAAAAATTCCAGGTAATGGAAATGTCGCACTTGCCGGTTTAATTGGAGTTGCAGCTGGAAGAGGACTTATCATATGACCTCCTGTTTCAGTTTGCCACCATGTATCTACTATTGAACATCTGCCGCCTCCCACAACGTCATAGTACCATCTCCAAGCCGGAGGGTCGATAGGTTCTCCAACAGTCCCGAGAATTCTAAGTGAGCTTAAATCATATTTTTTTGGTTCATCCGGTCCCATTTTGTTAAGAAGTCTAATGGCGGTTGGGGCTGTATAGAATTGATTAACTCTATAATCTTCTATCATTTTCCAAGCACGTCCGGTATCCGGATAAGTAAGTACTCCCTCAAACATAACTGTAGTAGCTCCTGCTGCAAGAGGTCCGTATACTATATAGGTATGACCTGTAATCCATCCGATATCCGCGGTACACCAAAATGTATCGTTATCTTTTATATCAAATACCCATTCCATTGTAAGTTGAGCCCATAGAATATATCCGGCTTGAGAGTGTTGAACTCCTTTTGGTTTTCCGGTACTTCCGGAGGTATAAAGTAAAAATAGAGGATCTTCGCTATCCATAATTTCTGCTTCGCATTCACTGCTTTGATTTTTTATAAGTTCGTTATAACTTACGTCTCTACCTTCAACCCATTGAATCTCTTCATTATTTCTTTCAACTACTATTACTTTTTCTACACACTCAACTCCCTCTAAAGCTTTATCAACTACCGGTTTTAGCATATAAGGTTTACCTTTTCTGTATGCTCCGTCGGCTGTAATTACCACTTTTGCTTTAGCGTCAAGAATTCTGTCTTTTAAAGATTCCGCACTAAACCCTCCGAATACCACACTGTGAATCGCTCCTATTCTAGCACATGCAAGCATTGCAAATGCAGCTTCCGGAATCATAGGCATATAAATTACGACTCTATCGCCTTTTTTTACTCCTAGACTTTTTAATAGGTTTGCAAATTTATTTACTTCTTTATATAATTCAAGATAAGTGATAACTCTTTTTTCTCCGTTGTCACTTTCCCAAATAATAGCAGCTTTGTTTTTTTTGGTATCTAAGTGTCTATCGATACATTGATAAGCGACATTTAGTTTTCCACCTATAAACCATTTATAAAAAGGAGCATTACTTTCATCTAAAACTTTTGTAAAAGGTTTTTCCCATTTTAGTTTTATTTTTGCAAGTTTTCCCCACGTTTTTTCGTAGTCTTTTTCAAATTTTTCTACTATTTCTTTGTATTCGCACATATTTTTAAACGCCGGATTTTTAAATAGTTCTTTTTTGGGATAATAAACTTCTTTTAGCATCTTATCTCCTTAAGGATTTTTTATTTTATAATAGCAAAAAAGCGTGAAGATTTTATTAGAATCAAAAGGTAAACAATTTGAAAAAAGTTTTATGTATAAATTTGTAACAAAAGAGGAAGAAAAAGGGATTATTTGTAGTTTTCTATAGCTTTTTTGATAAGTTCAATCGCTTTTTCTCTTCCTTCGTATCCTGTAACTTTAACCCATTTTCCGGGTTCAAGGTCTTTGTATGTTTCGAAGAAATGTTTGATTTGGTTTAGTTCGATTTCTGGTAAATCGCTTAAATCGTTAATTTTTGCCATTTTAGGGTCAAGTTTTAAAGTAGGTACCGCTACTATTTTTTCATCTTTCCCACTCTCATCTTCCATAATAAGTACACCTATAACTCTACTTTTAATCACGGTTCCAGGTACTACACTCTCACTTGATAGAACTAAAATATCAATAGGATCTCCGTCATCTGCAAGTGTGTTTGGTACAAATCCGTAGTTGGCCGGGTAAAATTGACTCCCGTAAAGAATTCTATCAAGGAAAATTGCTCCGCTTTCTTTGTCAAGTTCGTATTTGATGTTGCTTCCTTGAGGAATTTCAATTACTGCGTTTACCGCTTCTTCAGGGTTTCCCGGTTTGATTTTTGTTATATCCATTAAGTCTCCTTTTTTGTGGAATTATATAATAATTTATACAAAAATTTTACATTTTATTAAAATTAAGTTAATTTTTTGAAAAAAATTCTTGTTTTCTTAGGGAAGTGTTGTTATAATCGTCTTAAGGAAAAGGTATATTTTAATATTGAATATTGAATTTTGAATTTGAGTGAATTTACAATTCAGTATTATTTTTTCAGTGTTTTTAATATACCTTTTCTTACAATAGAAAAAAGGAAAAGTTATGAAGTTATCTATAGATCCCGTAACACGTATTGAAGGACACTTGAAAGTCGAAGTTAAAATCAAAAACTCTAAAATAGTTTCGGCGAAGTGCTCGGCCGATATGTACAGAGGGCTTGAAAAAGCCTTAAAAGGTTACGATTATTTAACGGCTATTCAAATAACGCAAAGAACTTGTGGGTGCTGTCCTTACGCACATGCCGAGGCTGCGGCACTTGCGATTGAAGATGCTCTTCAGATTGAGCTTAACAAAAACGCTAAACTTTTAAGAAACATGGTAATAGGAGCGTATAAGCTTAAAGATTACCTTTTGCATTTTTATACGCTAAGTTCGCTTGATTTTATCGATTTGAAAAAAATACTTAATTATACGGGTAACGATTTTAAAATGAACGAATTGAAAAGTTATATTGTAAGAGAGATATCCTCGAAAAAGGTTTTTCCGTCTCCTCTTTTCATTCAAAGATACAAAAACGTCTACACCCAAAACGATAAATACAACATAACGATGATAAGGCATTATCTTGAAAGTTTCGAAATTATGAGAAAAGTAACCGAAATGGTTAAAATTTTCGGTGCCAAAGCTCCTCATATGACAACCATAGAAGCCGGGGGAATTACGACAAGACCTACAGCTGACAGACTTGTTAAATATATAAATCTTGCCGAAGATGTAAGGGAGTTTATTCATAAAAAATATTTCGAAGACGTTTTAAATACCGCAAAACAGTATAAGGAATATTTTAAAATAGGAAGAGGGGTAAATAATTTCCTTACATTCAACACATTGCTTAATCTTGATGGTAGTTATATGTTCGTTGCGGGATTCAGTAAGGATTTCAGGTTTGAAGAAGGCGTTGAGCCTTATGAGATTGTGGAATACAACAATTACGCTTATTATAAAGAAAATGGCGGTTATAAACCTCTGGAGCTTGACGATTTGCATCCGGTGGATTTAAACGATTTTGAAAACAGTGATAAATATTCGTGGTCAAGGGCTCCGAGATACAAAGGAAACGTGGTTGAAGTTGGACCGGCGGCGATTGTTATTAATACTTATTTAAGCGGAAAAAACGAAAAACTAAACGTGCTTGTGGATGAAGTCAATGCGAAGTTGGGCATAACGATTAAAGATTACAACACCGTTATGGGAAGACACCTTGCAAGGGCGATAGTCAGTAGGCTTATAATAGACAAATTAATTGACGACGCATTAAAAGTTGACGAGGGTGTTTTAGGGTTTACTCAGTTGAAACAGCCGCCTTCAAATGTAAAAGGAGTGGGGCTTACCGAAGCTACAAGGGGTGCACTTGCCCATTTTATAGACATAGGCGATAACGGGTTTATAAGGAATTATGAAATGGTCGTACCTACGACGTGGAATATTTCCCCTAAAGACAACAGGGATATCCCGGGGGCACTTGAGAGTATGCTTATAGGTACGCATATCAAAGATGAAAAAAATCCTATAGAAATTGCGAGAATAATAAGAAGTACCGACCCGTGCCTTGCGTGTGCGGTGCATTAAGGAGCTGGAATGGACAGAAGGGAATTTTTAAAAACGGCACAAGGTTTGTTGGCAACTGTTTTTGGCAGTTCTTTTATCAGTATCGAAGAGCTTGACGCTATGGAAACGTCCGAAAATAAACCGGATTTGATATGGATTCACGCTATGAGCTGCGACGGGTGTTCGACAGCGTTTTTAAATGCGGAAGTGCCTTTGGTTGATATTTTAAGCAGGTTTGTAAATATTGTTTTTCATCCTACTGTTATGGCAAGTGATGGGAAACTAAGTATGGAAATACTTAAGAAATATGAAAATAGTAAAAATGAATTGATTTTGGTGGTTGAAGGTGCTATTCCTAGTAAAGAGATGCCTCATGTGTGTATGATGGGGGAAGAATTTATAAGAGATACGATAATAAATGCTGCAAGAAACGCATCGCTTGCGATTGCTGCCGGTACGTGTGCAACTTTTTTGGGGATATGCGATATGAAAGGAATGCATACGAATGCGGTATCGCTTCATAAATGTTTCGAAGAGGAGGGAATTGAAACGCCTCTTATCAATCTTCCGACCTGCCCTATGAAGCCGAACCATTTGTTATATACCGTTTTTTATTATATGAAATACCGTAAACAGCCTCCTTTTGATTTAATGCACAGACCTCTTAGGTTTTTTGGCAATACAGTCCATGAAAGGTGTATTTATTATAACGATTATCAAGAAAAAATTTTTGCAAAAAAAATAGGCGATAGAGGATGTTTGTTTAAATTAGGATGTCAAGGACCTGTTACAAAATGCGATTGTATACAAAGTAGCAATGATTATGATAAATACAACTGTATAAAAAGTGGGCATCCGTGTGTGGGGTGTGCAAGTGAAAATTTTCCTAGGAATATTATATTTAAACACTCTGACGATGAAAGGCAACTTGAAAAATATAAAGATTTCAAAAGGATATAATTATGAAAGAGTTTGTAAAATCCGCTTTGTTTTTTAAACTGATAGTAATTCCTATAGTTTTATTAGGTGCGGCAATTATAGGAATTATGATTTATTTAGAAAATTATGGTGAGAAAGTAGTTGAAAAATATGCTAAAAATTATATGAATACTATACTTAAATCTTATAAAACATTTTCAAAAAGTTCGATTGAAAAAGGGCAGAGATTCTCATTTCAGGAAGTGATTGACGGTATGAAAACGCTTGAAGGAGTAAAAGATGTTTACGCATTTAGTGCTGACGGTTTTATGATGTATAAAAGCGGCGAAAAAAGTGTAGGGCTTCCGTTTGTAAAAAAAGATGGCAAATTTTACAATCCAAATATCAAGTATTATGATAAAAGTAATGGTCTTTGGATGAGGGACGATTGGTTTTATAAATATATTAAAGATTCGCTTGTAACTGAATGTATGTATAAAAAACTGCATCCTAAAGACAGGAACTGTGCAAGGTGCCATTACACAGTGCCAAATGATTTGAAATTCAATAAAAACAGGGAAGCTTTTGTAATGAATAAAAATGAAGTAACGGCATACTATAATCTTCCAGTTGATAATAGTTGTGTTAAATGCCATACTCATTGGAGCTTAAATGGCAGTGGAGGTTACCTGGGTGTGAAAATCGATCTTACCGGGGAAAAAAACAAAATAGCATCTATAATAAATAAACTTAAATACGCACTAATATTTTTATCTATTATAGGATTAACTATATTTGTATATTACATTTTTGTTGTAGGTAAATTAAGAGGTAATTTAATAAAACTTAAAGATATTACGGCAGACTTAGCAGAAGGTGAGGGTGATTTAACTAAAAGAGTAAATATAGATTCTAAAGATGAGGCGGCAGATATTGCTAATAATTTAAATAAATTTATTGAAAAAATTCAGGATATTGTGGAACAACTTAAAGATTCTATACGTTCTTCTTCAAGTACGGCGAATGAAGTTTCCAATGTCGTTCATATTATAGAAGATACGTTGAAAACTCAAAAAAAACTTATTGCAAAAAATAGAGAGTGTACCGATTTTATAAATCAGGATTTGGCATCTGCGGAAGCAAGTGTTATTTCTACTGCTGATGATATTGCCGAAACACAAAAAGTATTGGATGAAACGGTAGAGACTCTTTTAAAAGTTATTGAAGAAATTAAAAATGAAGCGGAAGCGGAGTCGGAATTAGCGAATAAAGCTACCAATCTTTCTCAAAAAAGTACTCAAATAAAAGAAATATTAAAAATTATTAAAGAAATTGCCGACCAGACTAATCTCCTGTCGCTAAATGCAGCTATAGAAGCGGCAAGGGCAGGGGAACACGGAAGAGGTTTTGCGGTTGTTGCGGATGAAGTAAGAAAACTTGCCGAAAAAACTCAACAAAGTTTGAATGAAATAGATAGTGTGGTTAGTTTGATATTGCAAGATATTCAAGAAATTGAAACCAGTATTCAAAAAAATTCTCAAAAAGCTTTATTAATTTCTGATACTACGGAAAAACTTGCTTCTAAAACTGATGAGACTAAAAAATCTTTAGATGAAACTATTAAAAGAGCTTATATTGCTACTAAAGAGACTACTAAAATAAATGTAAAAGTTAGAGAACTTACGGAAAATGCTAATCAATTAACAAAACAAGCTAATGAAAGTGAAAAAGTAGGTAATAGACTCAAAGTGGTATCTAACAATTTAAATAAATTAATTAGTCTTTTAAAAAATGAAACGGATAAGTTTAAAACTTAGTCCTTTTCATTTTTTTTATAAAATCTAATTAAATACATTCCGCTAATATAGATTATCCAGTTTATATAAATCCAAAGGAACAGAAACATTAGAATAGAAATTGACCCATAGAGGCTTTCATAAGTTTTGTTTATTAGAGTATATTTGATAAATACGTTTTTTGAAATAAAAAATATTAGAGTTATAAAAAAAGAAACTGTAATTATGGGAGAAGTTTCTTCTTCTAAGGTTATTTTGTAAAATAAAAAGAATATCATCCATATCATTAAAAACGGGGCGAAAGTTGCAAGATGTATCCAAGAAGTGTAATTCCAGTGATTTAAAATAATTTGAAATTTAACGGATAAATATGTCGCACTTGCAAAAAGAATGGGAAAAAGAGTTAACATTGTCCAATATAATTTTATTTTTTCCCATAGGTTTCTTTTTTTTTGATTAAAAATTTTTGAAACGATGGTTTCATAGTTGTCGAAAAATAAAATAGATGTTATTAAAATATAAAATCCTCCTAAAAAGCCCGTTTTATCGGAATTATTTAAAAAATTTTTTAAATATTTGGATATTATTTGGACGTTATTAGGAAGTAAATTAGAACTAATGAAATGTTCGAGTTTAGTGTAAAATTCCGTAAAAAAAGGTGTATTGGCAAATATGGTTAAAATGATTAACAATAAAGGAACAACGGAAAAGATTGTGTAAAAGCTAAGTGCCGCTGCATATAAAGTTATATTATTTATAGTATCTTTAACTTTCAGAAAATCTATGTTTTTTATAAATTTTTTAATTTTATTCACTCTCTAATATCTCCTTTTTTTCTTCAAGTTCAAGATATCTTTCTACTTTTTCTTCGTATATTTTTTTTATCTCTTCAAGTTCTTCGCTTAACGTTACAAGTCCTTTTTCCTGGTAACAATTAGGATTTGCAAGGCACTCCTCAATTTCGGCAATCGTTGTTTCAAGTTCTTCTATAAGCTTTGGAAGTTCTTCAAGTTCTCTTTGCTCTTTATAGCTTAATTTTTTCTGTTTTCTTTGTTTTGGTTTTTCTTTTTTTGTTTCTACTTTTGTAGCTTCTTTTTCAATAAGTTTTAGCTCTTTTTCTATTTCAAGGTATTCAGTATAAGGAATATGGCTTTCTTCTACAATTCCATTACCTTTAAAAATAAAGAGTTTTTTTGCAACTTTATCTACAAAATATCTATCGTGGCTTACAAAAATTACGCTTCCTTCGAAATCAATCAAATACTCTTCCAATATATTAATTGTAGGGATATCAAGGTCGTTTGTAGGTTCGTCTAAGATTAGTATGTCAAAATCTTTTGTAAATAAAAGAGCAAGAGCTACTCTTGTTTTTTCTCCTCCGCTTAAAACGCCTATTTTTTTGGTTAGATATTCAGGTGGGAAAAGAAACTCTCTTAAATATCCGTAAACGTGCATATTTTTGCCTCTTATGTTTACGTGGTCACCACCTTGGGGGCAAAACGTTTCAATTAAGTCTTTATCATCGCTAAGCATAGATTTTCTCTGGTCAAGATATCCGATTTTCAGATTTTCTCCGACTTTTATAATTCCGCTATCGGGTTTTTCTTCTCCTATTAAAAGTTTGAGAAGGGTTGATTTTCCGGCTCCGTTTTTTCCAACTATTGCGATTTTGTCTTTTTGTAAGATTCTTGTAGTAAAGTCTTTTATTAAAAGCTTATTTCCTATCGATTTTGAGATATTTTCAATTTCAAACATTACTTTTTTTTTGTTTATTTTTTCTTCTTCTTTTGCAAGAAGTTCACGTTTTAGCTGTATTTCTATTTTTCTAATTTCACTTCTGTCTTGTTTTACTTTTTCCCTAAGTTCTTCTACTCTTTTTTTTCTGCCTTCATTTCTTTTTAGTCTTGCTTTAACCCCACGCCTTAGCCACTCTTCTTCTCTTTTTAAAAGCCTTAATTCGTTTTCGTATTCTTTTTCTTTGGCTTTTAGAAGCTCTTCTTTTTGGCGTATGTAATCGGCATATCCTCCTTTAAAACTTCTTAATTTGCAGTTTTCAAGTTCTACTACTCTTGTTGCGATTCTGTCTATAAAATATCTGTCGTGGCTTACTACCAAAAACGTAAATTTTTCTTTTAAAAGCATATCTTCTAAAAATTCTGTCATGTAAACATCAAGATGGTTTGTAGGCTCATCAAGAAGCAGTACGTCTGGTTTTTGCAAGAGTAAACTTGCAAGTGCTACTCTTCTTTGTTCTCCTCCACTGAGAAGAGATATATCTTTGTTTTCGTATTTTTTTAAATCAAACTCTTGTAAAACCCTCTCAATTTTGTCATCAAGGTTCCATGCGTTGTGAAAATCGAGAAATTTTGTAATTTTGTCTATTTCATTTTGTAAAGCTTTATTATCCGGATTTTGACTAAACTCTTGGGTTAATTTAAGATACTTTTCATAAGCTTCTTTAAATTCTATAAGTTCATTTTCGATAGCTTCTCTTACGCTTATACCTTCTTTAAATTTCGGCTGTTGTAAGAGGCGTTTTATTTTTATTCCGTTTTTTGTAATAACTTCGCCTTTATCGGGTTCTATTGTTTTATCTATTATTTTCATTAAAGTAGATTTTCCACTTCCGTTTTTCCCAATAAGAGCGACCCTTTCTCCTTCGTCTAAGTGAAATTCCACATTACAAAGTATTTTTTGAGCTTCAAAGTTTTTGCTTATGTCTATTAAGTCGATTAATGCCATTTGTATCCTTTAAAATAGTTTTTTGCGTAAGTTATGTCGGTGTTTATTCGAGATTTTAGTTCTTTTAGGTTTTTGAATTGTTTATTCTCCCTTAGAAAGTCTAAAAATTCTATTTTTATTAATTCGTCTTCTTTAAAAGAGTCTAAAATATGAGTTTCTATTGAAAAATTGTTATCGGTTGAGCGTTTGCCTATGAAAGTTAATGAAGGGTGTGAATTTGTTTTGGTTATATAAACTCCTGCTTTGGGTAAGGAGTAGTTTTTTAAAAGTTCTATATTTATAGTGGGTACTAATTTTTTGCTGCCAAGACCTTGACCTTTTATTTTTAAGCCTTTTATTTTGTAGGTGTGTCCTAAGAATTTAGTTGCTTTTTTTATGTTTCCTTTTTTTATAAATTCTCTTATAATTCTTGAGTGAACTCCTATATTATCGATTTTTATTTCTTTTATAACTTCAACTTTAAAGTGCTTTTTTAAAAGGCTTATATCTCCTTTTCTGTCTTTTCCAAATTTAAAATCTTCCCCTATAACGATTTGTGTAGTGTTTAGTTTTTTTAATATATCAATAAATTCGTTAGCACTTAGGTGTTTAATCTCTTTTAGATTAAGAAACTTACAAGGTAAAGTCGTGTATTCGCATCTGTCAAGCCCCGGTGTTAAATTTGAGTTTTTTTCTATAACGATTATAAATTCAGCTCTTTTTATAAGCTCCTGGTGAGCTATATGCATTCCGTCAAATCCACCTATGGTAATTATCATATTCTAAATTCTTTTTTTATCGAATTTTATCTAAAATTTAATTCTTTAAAAAATTTAATAATATTCTTTGCGTCTTTTTCGTTTAAAATTTCTTTTAACTCTTCAAAGGACGCTTTTTTTATATTTTCAAATGTACCAAAGTAGTTTAGTAGTTTTGTTATTTTTGCTTTTCCTATACCTTTTATTTTTAGAATCTCTATTTCTTTATCTTTTTTTATTTTGATTTTTCTATGAAAACTAATAGCAAATCTATGAGCTTCATCTCTTAACATTTGCAAAAACTGAAGTCTTTTATCGTTTTCATTAAGCTCCATTTTCCCTTCTTCAAAAAATATTTTATCTTTTGCTTTTCCTTTTGCTCGGTTGGCTTTTGTATTTATTTTTTCTTTTGAAATGGCTAAAATATCTACATTTGCACCGGTTGAGTTTATTATCTCTTTTGCTATATTAAATTGCCCGGCTCCTCCGTCAATTAGCCACAGCTCAGGTGGAGGCTCTTTATCAAAAGATTTCGCTCTTCTTGTTAGAAGTTCTCTCATTTGAGAATATTCATCTTTTCCTTGAAGGTGGTAGTGTCTATACTCTTCTTTTTTAAACTTTCTATTCTCCCATACAACCATTGCTCCAACTATCGCTTCTCCTTGCATATGAGAAGTGTCGAAAATTTCGATTTTATAAGGGATGTTTTGCAGATTGAATAGCTTTTTAAGTTCTATTAAGATAGTGTTTTCCTTTTGATTTTTAATAATTTCAAGGGCGTTTATTTTTGCTAAGTTTATTAAATTTTTTCTCTCTTTTGTGGTTGGTGTTAGTATTGATATTTTTTTGTTAAATTTAGTGCTTAAAACTTTACTTAGCCACTCTTTCTCTTCAAAGTCATCTCCTATTAAAATTTTAGATGATGTAAAAGGAGTTTCGTTAGAATAAAATTCTAAAATAGCCCTTGTATAAATTTCGCCTTTTTCAGGAGTTGTTTGAGAATTTATTATATTGTGAGAACTTGCTACTACTTTTCCGTTTCTTACAAAAATTCTAATAACTACGGCTTTTTTATCAAAAACTTCTACTACAAATATATCTAAATCTTCAAGTTTTGCTAAATCTACATTTGAATAGATTTGTGCGTTTTCTATGGCTTTTATTCTATCTCTAATTTCTGCCGCTTCTTCAAATTGTAAATTTTCAGCATATTTTTCCATTTTTTTATAAAGAATTTCTAAGAGTTTTTCTTTATTTTCAATAATTTCTATAGCTTCATTTACTATTTGTCTATATTCATTTTTAGTTATTTTTCCTTCACAAGGGGCAAGACATCTTTTTATTTGATAATAAAGACACGCTTTTTTTCCTCTAAGACACGATTTACTTTGAACTAAAGGAACCTCTTCATAAATTGTTTTTAAAATAGCGTTTGCTCCACTGCTAAAGGGTCCGAAATATTTTATATTTTTTCCTTTTACTACTTTTCTTGTAATTTGAGGCATCGGAAAGTCTTCTGATAAGTTTATGTAAATATACGGATAGGTTTTATCGTCTCTTAAGAGAATGTTATATTTTGGTTTTAGCTGTTTTATAAGTGAATTTTCTAAAATAAGAGCGTCGTTTTCACTTTCTACCACTATATAATTTAGGTCTTTTGCTTCGGTTATCATTTTGTAAATTCTTGGAGATAGGTTTTGAGCCGGGCGAAAAGGATTAAATCTAAAATAACTTTTTACCCTTTTTTTTAAACTTTTTGCTTTTCCTATATAAAGAAGCTTTCCGTTTTTATCAAAGTATTGATAAACGCCGGGCTTATCCGGCAGATTTTTTATTTTTTCTATCAAAGTTCTCCTTTTAAGATTTTTTTTATTTTTTCAAAATGTATTCTGATTTTAGGGTTTTTTGCCTTTATTTCGAAATCTTTAGCTTCTTTTAAATAAAATTTAATCTCTTTTGGAGGTTTGGGTTTTGGTTTGTATTTATAATTGGTAATAATTTTTTTTGGAGTTATTTCTTTACACATATTTGCAGAGTGCATAGTGTTTATTATTGAAAAAATAAGGTTTTTATTGTAAAAAAGTTCTTGCTTTATTGCCGGATGAGAGACGTTTATTATTAAAAATTCCCCTTTTAAATGTGCTGAAATTATATATTTATTGTATTTTTGAGGCAGTAATGCTATAATTTTTTTTAAACAACGCTCTTGTTGTAATTTATCCTTATAAGGACTTAGTAAATGTTCGATTATTGTGTTCGCTTTTTTCATATTGTAATTATATCTATTTTTTTAGCCGGTTGTGGATATAAAGCAGACCCCGCATGGCCGGGAAAAGACAACAATAAAATAATAAATAAGAGTGATTTGAAGATAATAGACATCAACTCTACATTGGAGATTAGATAGGAGTGAAATGAAATTTGATTGTATTATTATAGGAAGTGGAATAGCCGGGATTTGGAGTGCTAAATTTTTAAATGACGCCGGTTTAAAGACGTTGATTATCACTAAAAATCAAGTATGGGATGCTAACAGTTTTTATGCTCAAGGTGGAGTGACTATGGCTTTGGATGAAAAGGACGTTGCTTTGCATATAGAAGATACTCTAAAAGCCGGAGTATTTCATAATAAAAAAGAAATGGTTGAAATTTTAAGTAAATTTTCTTTAAAACTTAAAAAAGAAATCATTAATTACGGGTTTTCTTTTGATAAAGAAATAACAAAAGAAGCCGCTCACAGCGTAAGTAGGGTTTTTCATGCCGGAGGTGATGCGACGGGAAGAGAACTCCATAAGTTTTTATTAAAAAAAGATAAAAGCTATCTTTTGGATGAAGCGGTTGTTTTTGATTTACTTATAAAAGACGGGGTTTGTTACGGTGTTAGCGTATTTAAAAATTCTAAAAAATTCAATATTTATGCTAATAACGTAATTATCGCAAGTGGAGGAATAGGAGCTTTATATAAATTCGACACCAATGCAAGGACTATATCTGGAGATATTCAGGGAATTGCGATTGAAAAGGGAATAGAAGTTAACGATATGGAGATGACTCAATTTCATCCCACCGTTTTTATAGAAATGAAAATTTCTCAAAAAATGCTTTTAACGGAAGCTTTAAGAGGAGAGGGTGCTTATATTGTGGATGAAAATGGAGAGAGGTTTGTGTTTGAGTATGATAAAAGAGGCGAGCTTGCCGGTCGTGATATCGTAAGTAGAGCTATTTTTATGCATCAGCAAAAAGGACATAAAGTCTTTTTGGATGTCAGTATGTTTGATGAAGAGTTTTTTAAAAATCGTTTTCCCACCATCTATAATAAATTGAGAGATTATGGAATTGAAGTTCCTTATGAAAAGATACCTATATCTCCGGCGTTTCATTATTTTATGGGAGGGATTTGCGTAAATAAAAACTCCAGGGTAAAAGGGTTTAAGAATTTATATGCAGTAGGAGAAGTGGCAAATACCGGTGTTCACGGAGCTAATAGACTTGCAAGTAACTCTTTACTTGAATGTTTTGTATTTGCAAGGCTTGCTGCTAAAGATATTATAAAGAATAACTTCAAAACGGACGATATAGAGTTTGAAATTTGTTTAGAAGAGCTTTTTAAAGATAATGACAAAGTTTATAAAAACCTTTTAAGAGAGCAAATGTGGAGAAATGTTGGTATAATTCGAAAAGAGAGCGGCTTAAAAGAGGCTTTGAGTTTTGTTGAAGATACGCTTCCTAAATTGGGAAGAGTGGCGAGACTTAGATTTTTAACGGCAAGGGAGATTATTGTTGCTGCTTTAAAAAGAAAAGAGTCTTTAGGAGCTCATTACAGAAAGGATAAAGATGAATGAAGAGATGCTAATTCACGATTTTACCCATACGTGGGTTGGATATTTGGTTTTAGTTATTTTTGTTGTAGGATATTATTTTATTGCAACAGAAGAGAAGTTTGAGATAAATAAAGCAAAACCGGCTTTATTTATAGGTACTTTTTCTTTTATGCTAATCGGGATTTATTTTGCTATTAATGGTCTTGATCCGACTCCACTTCATCACGAAATGCAAAAACTTATTTTGGAAATTGCAGAAATTTTTTTCTTTTTATTTGTGGCTATGACTTATATCGAAAGTCTTATTGAAAGAGGTGTTTTTGATGCTTTAAAATATAGACTTGTTTCAAGAGGTTATAGTTATAAAAAGTTGTTTTGGATTACAGGGACTCTTGCGTTTTGGATTTCACCAGTTGCCGATAACTTAACGACGGCTTTAATTTTATCTACGGTTTTATTTACTATAGATAAACACAATAAAGAATTTTTAGTACCAGGTGCTATTAATATAGTTGTTGCAGCTAATGCCGGTGGGGCGTGGTCTCCTTTTGGGGATATTACGACTCTTATGGCTTGGACTGCTGGAAAAGGTGAATTTATAGATTTTTTAGCTCTTTTCCCGGCTTCTATTTTAGGATGGCTCTTAACGGCTTGGCTTTTAAGTCTTTTCGTTCCGAAAGGTGAGCCTCATTTTGATGTACTTACAACACCTAAGGTTGAAATAAAAAAAGGTGGTATGACTATTGTATATCTTGGTATTTTAACTATTGTAATTGCAGTATTAGGTCATATTTTTTTACATTTCCCGGCAATGTGGGGAATGATGTTTGGATTAGCGATACTTCAACTTTATACCTTTTATCATAAAAGAAAACATAAAGAGCGTATAAATATTTTTGTAAATATGCAAAAAGTCGAAAATGATACTTTGCTTTTCTTTTTCGGGATTTTAAGTGCTGTAGGTGCTTTATATTTTCTTGGATGGTTGATGTATGTTACGAAACTTTATGAGGTTATAGGTCCTACATATGGAAATATAGGAGTAGGGTTTATCAGTGCTATTGTAGATAATGTACCAGTAATGGCTGCAATCCTTAAAGCAAATCCTCCTATGGGTGCTGATGAATGGATGCTTGTAACTTTAACTGCCGGAATTGGTGGTAGTATGATAAGTTTCGGAAGTGCTGCGGGAGTTGGTGTAATGGGTAGAATGAGAGGAATTTATACTTTTAATTCTCATATGAAATATGCTTGGACGGTAGTACTTGGGTATTTCTTAAGTATAGCTATATGGTATTTTCAATTTGAAATTTTGAAATTATATTAAAAAAATAAAAAGGAGAATAATGCAAGTTGAAATATTAATTTTGGATTTTGGTAGTCAGTATACACAATTAATCGCAAGACGTCTTAGAGAAGAGGGTGTATATAGTGAAATAGTACCTTATTTTGACGGGCTAAAAGCAGCAAAAGAGAAAAAACCAAAAGGTATAATTTTTAGTGGAGGTCCTGCGAGTGTTTATGAAAAAGACGCATATAGAGTTGATAAAGCAATTTATGAGCTTGGACTTCCGATTTTAGGTATTTGTTACGGAATGCAATTAATTACGGTTGATTTTGGTGGGGAAGTTGTAAGAGCTGACCATCACGAATATGGAAAAGCAGAATTGTTTATAGATGAACCTCATAAACTTTTCGATGATGTAAGTAATCCTACAATCGTATGGATGAGTCACGGAGACAGAGTGGAAAAACTAGCTCCCGGATTTAAAAGAATCGCTCACACTTCAAACGCTCCTTATGCGGCTATTGTGAATGAAGAAAAAGAGATTTATGCGATTCAGTTTCACCCGGAAGTTACTCATAGTGTGGAGGGTGCTAAAATTCTTAGAAACTTTGCAAGAAATGTTTGTGGAGTTACAAGTAAATGGGATATGGCACATTTTGCAAAAGAGCAAATCAAAAAAATAAGAGAGCAAGTTGGAGATAATAAAGTAATTTGTGCCTTAAGTGGAGGGGTTGATAGTAGTGTAACTGCTGCACTTTTACACGAAGCTATCGGAGATAAACTTATTCCTATTTTTGTTGATACCGGTCTTCTTAGAAAAAACGAAAGAGAAGAAGTTGAACACGCTTTTAAAAATGTCCTTCATGTACCTTTAATTACTGTAGATGCTAGAGAAAAATTCTTAAGTAGGTTAAAAGGTGTAACGGATCCGGAAGAAAAAAGAAAAATTATAGGTCATACATTTATCGAAGTGTTTGACGAAGAAGCAAAAAAACATAAAGATGCTAAATTTTTAGCTCAAGGAACTTTGTATCCGGATGTTATTGAAAGTGTAAGTGTAAAAGGCCCTAGTAAGACTATTAAATCTCATCATAATGTAGGTGGACTTCCGGATTGGATGAAGTTTGAATTAATTGAACCTTTAAGGGAATTATTTAAAGATGAAGTTAGAAAACTTGGGCTTGAGCTTGGTCTGCCAAAAGACTTGGTATATCGTCATCCGTTCCCGGGACCTGGACTTGCTATTAGAATTATGGGTGAAGTAAATGAAAAAGACCTTGAAATTTTAAGAGAAGCCGATGCGATTTTAATTCAAGAGCTTAAAGCTTGGGGACTTTATGATAAAGTTTGGCAAGCGTTTGCAGTGCTTTTAAATGTGAGAAGTGTAGGGGTAATGGGAGATAATAGAACTTATGACAATACGGTAGCGATTAGATGTGTAAGTTCAACTGACGGAATGACGGCGACATTTTCTCATTTACCACACGAATTTTTAGAAAGAGTTAGTACCAGAATTATTAATGAGGTTGACGGAATAAATAGGGTGGTTTATGATATTTCTTCTAAACCTCCTGCAACAATTGAATGGGAGTAATTGTTGAAAAATTTAAAACTTCCTATTTATGTATTAACTGAAGAGAAGTATGAAGGGGCTTTGAATTACCCGGTTTTAAAAATTAATTTTTTCTCCCTTTCCGTTTCGTTTGAAGGGGTTGACTTTCTTTTATTTACTTCTAAAAACGGAGTTAGAGCTATTGATAATATTACTAATGAGTGGAAAAAAATTCCTTCTTTAGCTATAGGTAAAGCTACTGCCAATGAAATAAAAAAAAGAGGTGGTATATTGGAATATGTGGCAAAATCTTCTTATGGAGAGGATTTTGCAAGAGAAATTATTAAAAGATATCATAATAAAACTTTTCTTTTTTTAAGAGCTAAAAAGATTATAAGTGATATAAAAGGGATTTTTGACTCTTCTTCAAATAGGCTGATAGAAGAGATTGTTTATGAGAGTGTTTGTCAAAAGCCTGACGGCTTTATTAAAAAACCGGCTTTTGTTATATTTTCTTCTCCTTCGACAGTTGAATGTTTTTTGAAAGTGGAAGATATGGAAAATATTATTCCTATAGCCATAGGAAAAAAGACAAAAGAGGCTTTAATTAAACATAAAACAACCTCTTATCTTATGCCGAAAACACCTAGTATAAAAGAGTCTGTTTTACTTGCAAAGAGTGTGAAATTTAAGTAAAATATAAAAAGTGTTTTTTAACTTTAACTAGTTTATTTAGAAAAGCTTATTGAAAAACACTCATTTTTATGATATAATTTCAACTCCTGGGAGGAGCGCTACCCGCACATTTTGGGGCCCTACAACTAATCTTCTAGAGGAGACGGTAGGGTGGGGGTGTGTGGCGATATGGTTTCGCCCCTAAACCCACCCTCCTATCCTCACTTTGTGGCTTTCGGGAGCCCAAAGTCACTGCGTGAACGCCCTCCTGGGGTTTAAAACTTCTTTCTTTTAAGAATGTTTTTTTCAATATCTAATTAGAAACTGGAATTTTACACTAAAAATTTAAATAATGTTTTTCTCCTCAATCCGTTACTTTTTCTTCAATCATTAAGAGTAGTTTGTGGAATTCCAAAAATTTCACTTATCTCTTTGTAGGTCATTGATTTTCTCCTCTAAGTTGTTTATCTTTTTTTCTAATACCAATTCTCATATATTCATAGCCTTTATAATATAGTTATAAGAAACCAAAGATTTGATTTGCTTTTTTGTATATGAAAAAAGAATTTCTGTAACTTTTTTTTCTAATTCTTCTATTGTTTTAAATGTTATATTCTTTAAAAATTTCTTTATATCTTCAAATCTTTTTTCTTGTGGATTTAACTCTGGTGAATATGGAGGAAGATACTCAATTTTGATATTTTTAGGGACTTTAAGTTGTTTAGATTTATGAAAACTTGCATTATCCATATTATCGTTTTTAAATTTTTCACTTAAATTTTTTAAATATTCATTAAAACAAACACTATCTAAATGCGACATAGGGACTGTTAAAGATTCTGTGTCAGTCTAGGTAAAATATTAAAAATGAAAGGACTGACATGGAAAAATTTGATTTTGAAAAAGCTATTAATGAGTTGTTGGCAGGTAAGAAGATAGGAGGCAAAGAGGGAGTATTGGCTCCGTTGGTTAAAGAGCTTGTAGAAGCCGCACTCAAAGCTGAGATTGAATCCCACATCGCAGATGAAGTGTTGCAAGGCAAAAGAAACAAATCCTCAAATGGTGAATTTGAACTTTCAACCCCAAGAGACAGAGAAGGAAATTTTGAACCTCAAATAGTAAAAAAACATCAAACTATAATCAGTGACGAGATAGAAGAAAAGATTTTATCTATGTATGCCCTTGGAATGAGCTACAGGGATATTAAGTCTCATATAGAGGAAATATATCAAATATCAATTTCAACAGCTACAATAAACGCAATAACGGATAAAATAATATCTAAAGTAAAAGAGTGGTAGGCTAGACCGTTAGAATCGATTTATCCGTTTATCTTTATGGATGCCATTCATTATAAAATCAAAGATAAGGGCAAATATATAAGTAAAGCGGTATATACGATATTAGGAATAAATTTACAGGGTAAAAAAGAGATTTTAGGATTATATCTCAGTGAAAGTGAAGGTGCAAATTTCTGGCTTCAGGTTTTAACCGATTTAAGCAACAGAGGAGTAAAAGACATACTTATTGCAAGCATAGACGGTTTAAAAGGATTTCCCAAAGCCATTAACTCAATATATCCGAATACCGAAGTTCAGTTATGTGTTATTCATCAGATTAGAAACTCTTTAAAATATGTGGCTTTCAAAAATAAAAAAGAGTTTATGAAAGACTTAAAAAAAATATATCAGGCAGTATCTAAAGACCAGGCCGAAACTGAACTTGATAATCTTGAAGAAAAATGGGGAGACAAATATCCGATTGTTATTAAAGCCTGGAGAAATAAGTGGGATAATTTATCCAATTATTTTAAATACCCAGAACCTATCAGAAAAGTAATTTATACCACCAATATTATTGAATCTGTTCATAGACAGTTCAGGAAACTCACTAAAACAAAAGGTGCTTTTCCGAATGAAAACAGCTTATTGAAATTATTTTATATGGGTATTCAAAATGCAGAAAAAAAATGGACTATGCCGATTAGAAACTGGAATCTGACACTTTCTCAGCTGGCTATTTTCTTTGAGGGAAGACTGGATGATGCTTTAAATCTATGATATAATTTCCTCAGCTGACACGGAATTATGAACGGTCTTAAAAAAGATTTTTGAAGCAATTAGTAGAATAAAAATTAAAAGAGAATATTAATTGTTTTCAAGTTTTTCTATGATCTCAATATATTTTTTGATAATTTCTTTTTTTTTTAAGTTTTTAATACTTTCCATTCCTTCATATATTATAACACTTAATAAAGTATCTCTATCAATTTTTTTATCTTTTCTTAATTTATTTAATTTTGCTAATAATTCTTCTTCTATATTTGCTTGTAATTTTTTAGTTTTCAACTTTTTCCCTTTTTCTTTTTTTTATGAGAAATTTTACCTTAAATATTATTTACAAATATAACTAAATAATCACTAATTATTTAGTTGTTTATTTAAATCTTTTTTAAAGTATTTTTATTCTAAAAAAAGCATTAAAATAATTTTTTAATATATACAATTTAAATTAAAGGGGGTTCTTTGATTTTAAATAATAATAAAATTATTACTAAATTATTAAAAGAAGCTAAAACAAATTGGAATATTGATAAAAATCTAGCTCCTATAGAATATATAAAAAAATTTTTTCTAATATTATCTAATTCAAACAATAATATAGATAAATATATTCAATTATATTTATATGAATTTTTTACTCATGAAAGTGTAAGAGATAGAAAAGTTACTTCAAGAGAATTTGAAGATTTTTTATCACTTTTATTAGATGCAAAAGTAACCGATGAATTAAAAAGAAAGAACAATAATATTGATAATGATTTAAAAAATAAGATTTCTGAATTATATCCTAGTTTAATTCAGAAAGAATTACAAGAAATAATATTTGACTTGTCAACAAACAAAAGAGAAAAAGCAGACCTAATATTAAAAGATGGTACTAATATATCAATTAAAACTTTGAAAGGTTTTTCTCTTTGTGATATATATATATAAAATTTGCCTAATATTTCTAAAGAAAAAGAAGAATTTATAAAAGAATATTGTAAAGAGTTTCCTTCCATATCACTAGAAACAATAGAAAAAATTAAAAATTATTTATATGTGCCTAATTGTAATGAATTAAAAAAAATATATCTAAATAAAACAAACAAAAAATGCAATGAGTTAAAAAATTTATATTTAGAAAAAATTAAACAAGAATGTCCTGAATATGAAAATTTAAAAAAGTTATACCAAGAACTTAAAGACAAATTAAAACCTAATACAGAATTGAATATTGGTGCATTATCACATAGAGGGCTTTTTAAAAATATTGTAGATGAAAAATTAAGTGATCGAAAAGATGGACTTGGTTCAAGACAGCAAATAATTGAGTTATTAAATAAAATAGAAAACAATGGTAAACTTGATAAGTTTAAAGAGAGATTAAAGTTTTTTTTAGATTATGTTTATGGAAACGAAATTTATTTTATTGCATATAAATCTGGAATAAAAATGCAAATCTTTATTTTTCAAGGAAAAGAATTAAACAATATATTAGTAAATCTTTTGGATCAATGTATTCCTTGTTTTGCTGCAATATTTCATAGATGGGAAAATAATAATTTGAGATTAAACATAGAACATTTAATAAATAAAAAATTATGGATAATTGATAAATCAGAAGAGTATATAGATAAAAAAAACTTTTCTTTTAATATAAAAGGAAAAAAATTTGAATGTAAAATCGACAATAATCCATTTAGAAAAGAAAATTTGATTGTTATTGATTTCAGAAAAGCATTAGATGATCAAAATTTTATTGAGAAAATTAAAACTTCTCAAAAAGAATATATTGATAATCTTTTGAAAAACATAAAAAATTAAAGAAATAGCTTTGAATTTATTTTTTCTTTTAATTTATCTATCCATGGTAATTTAAAAGGTATAGTAATATCCACATCGTCTTTAAATAATTTTTTAAATTCTAACGCTATAAAATAAGCAAATAATGGTGGAACAGCATTTCCTATTTGAGCATATTTTGCTCCTTTAGAACCAACAAAAATAAAGTCATCAGGAAAACTTTGTAATCTTGCACACTCTCTTACAGATAATCTTCTATGTAAATTTGGATGAGGATGAATAACTGCTCCACCACTTCTACTACCTCTTCCTAAAATTGTAGGGGATGGGGCATTCCATTTAAGAGGTCTATTACCTAAATAATTATTAATTTTTACTTTATGATTAGATCCTTCATGATCTGGAACTTCATCAGAATATTCTAAAGGTAAGTCGCTTATTGCATCTTGTAATGTTATATATTCTTTCTCACTCAAAATTGATATTGGAAAATTCGGTTCTATTTTTATATCGTTTCTGGTGCCTAAAATTATTACTCTTTTTCTTTTTTGTGGAACTCCATAATCAGCAGAATTTAATATTGTATGTTTTACTCTATAGCCTTCATTTTCAAAATCTTTTATCATTTGAGCAAAAAATTTTCTAAATTTTTCGCCTCTCATCATACCTGGTACATTTTCAACTAAAAAATATTTAGGCTTTTTATAAGATAGAATTCTTACATATTCTTTATAAAGAAAATTCTGCTCATCATGAACGACTCTATGTTTTCCTTTTGCAATTGTAAATCCTAAACATGGGAAACCGCCCATTATTATATCAATATCTTCTTCAGGTAAATCTTCTTTTTTTATATCATATATATCTGAATGTACAATATGATCTGCTATATTTTTTTTATATGTCTCAGTTGCTTCTTTATCAATATCATTTGCCCAAATTATATTAAAACCTGCTTTATGAAAACCTAAGTCTAATCCTCCACATCCTGAAAATAATGATAAAACTTTCATATTATTTACCCTTTCTAATTAAATTAGAATAATATACTCTTTAGAATAATATACTCTTTTTTTGTTTTTTCAAAATTATATTAAATAAATCAAGCCACCTTAGACTTTTTTCCAAACTTTTTTCTCGCTTTTTCTCTTATTTCTGCAAGAGCTCTTTTATAACTTTCTCTAGTTTTTCTAATGTGTGCTAATGTTTTTAATTTTTTAGCTTTTTTAACTCTCTCTTCATAAATTTTTTCTGCTTTAGTTAAAATTTCTTCCATCTTTTTAGCACTTACACCTCTAAAATATTCTTTAACAGCATTCATAAAATTATTTTTACTTGTGTGAGATACTCTATATTTCACAACTTTAGCTCTTAATCCAAAGCCATAGTTTAGTCCTACTCTATTTGCCATAATAACAGCTTTAAAGTTTTGATTAGCAACTTTTTGTAAAGCACTATCAATATAATCACTTAAAAATTTATCAACTATATCAAAATTTTCCGAAAATTTGAATGTTATACCAATTCTCAAATGACATCGAACAGTAAATAAGGGAATAGAAATTGCTTAAGTAAAAGTATGAAGAGGCTGGAAGTAAAAGATTTACACCCAATAGATGAGTTGAAAAGAGAAATAAGAAATACAAAAGATGGGCGATATTCATTAAGGCTAAGGTGCATATTGTTAAGAAAGGATGGAAAGAGCACAAAGGAGATACAAGAGACTTTATTAGTCAGTAGAGAATTTATAGCCCGATGGATACGTCGATACAATGAGGAAGGTTTAGAGGCATTAAAATATAGACATACAGGAGGGAAAAGAGAGATATAGACTATTAAATACTTTAAAGAGCTATTTGAAGAAATAGATAAGAATGAAAAATTTTGGACAATAAAAAAAATGCAAAAATTTATAGAAGAAAAACATAATGTAAAAATACCGGAAGAGTATAATACCAATTCCAAGATATTTAATAACTTTACTTTGATATAATAACGATATGGGAATACTAAGATATGATAGATTAATCAAAGAGAGTAAAGAAGAGTTGGAGGAGTTGTTAAAAAAAGAGAGAGATGTAAGGGTACATAGAAGAATAAAAGTTATTTATCTATTAAAAAAAACACCAAAGATTCAATTAAAAGATGTAAGTGAAAAATTAGATATAAACATACAAACAGTAAAGAAATATTGGGGGTTATATAAGAAAGGAGGGATAGAGAATTTAAAACTCAAATATAAAGGAAGAATACCAAGATTAAATAAAGAGGAATTTGAGAAGTTTAAAGAAAAAGCAAAAGAGGGGTTTGATAGTTTAAAATCAATGCAAGAGTGGATAAAAGAGGAATTTAACAAAGAATTATCTATAAAGACGATAAGTTATTGGTGCAAGAAATTAGGTATTAAAAAAAAGGGCAGACCTTCAAATATCAGTAAAGATGAGAGAAGAGTAGAAGAATTTAAAGAAAAAAGAATTAAAGAAATAGTAAAGAATACCCCAAATGCAAGAATAATGTTTTATGATGAGAGTAGATTTGGACTAATGACAAGTGTAGGGAGGAAATGGACAGCAAAAGGAATAAAGCCAATAATACCATATCAACAAAAATATAAATATTTTTATTTATACCAAGCAACGGATATAAAAACAGGTAAGGATTTTTCAATGCATATGTCGCATTTAGATAGTGTTTGTTTTAATGAATATTTAAAAAATTTAAGTGAAAAATTTAAAAACGATAATATAGTTTTAATAATGGATAATGCAAGTTTTCATAAATCTAAACAACTGAAAGTCCCTAAAAATATCAAAATTGAGTATCTTCCTCCATATTCACCAGAGTTAAATCCACAAGAAAAAAGATTTGAAGATATAAAGAAATTTTTAAAGAATATAACATTTAAAACAATAGAAGAATTAGAAAAAAAAGTTACAGAAATTCTTTTTTCATATACAAAAAAGCAAATCAAATCTTTGGTTTCTTATAACTATATTATAAAGGCTATGAATATATGAGAATTGGTATAAGTTAAAAATACTTAATGCTGCACTTAACGTTAACCTTAATCTTTTAAGAGAGTTTGAAAATGTCGGAATATAACACAAAAGATTCCCTAAAATTAGTGAGCAAAGACAAAAACGTAAATATAAACATTTCAGCGAAAAACAATGAGTTTAACGCTATTGCTGCGGGGAGTGATACAAAATCTCAAGCAAAAATACTGCCAAATATAATTGCCGACAAAATAAAAAGTGGCGAAATTAAACAAAGTGATGTTATTGTTACGGGTAGTGCGGAGTTTAAGCTATACGTAAACAAATACCTAAAAGAGTCCCTACAAAAACTAGTAGAAATAGGGCAACAGGGGCAAAAAGAAAAAAGTACGCAACCGCAACAACTGTCTGCCGTTACGGAATCCGTAAACAAAGAGTCCGTCCCGCCTAAAAAAGAAATTAAAACGATTGATTTTTAGTTAAGCTGCGCATACTTTTTTCCTTTCCCCTTTTGCCCTTTATTTATTATTTTTTTATTACTTTTGGTAACAAACATTATAAGATTGCAACTGTTTATGTTGTAGGGTTACTTTTGCGGGTTACTTTTTGTTTTTGAAATCGCTTTGGAAGTCCGAGATTTAGGGGGTTTTGAAGCAAGACTTCTGGCGTCCCCGGTGCGATATTACTTTTTTGCCTATATTATGGGTTTTGTCAATAGGTGTCAGTAAAATTGTCAGTTGAGTATGTCAATGTCTCTATCTATTTTTAGATTTTCATCGGGTAAAAACTT